>Ga0116229_10008165_pt1 | contig 16346 bp, 9 predicted proteins | sample S1TSphgellanicum_3_FD_87313 | JGI IMG/M metagenome (GOLD analysis project Ga0116229, IMG submission 87313) | Host-associated microbial communities from peat moss isolated from Minnesota, USA - S1T2_Fc - Sphagnum magellanicum MG | ecosystem: Host-associated > Plants > Peat moss > Unclassified...
ACCCTTCAAAGTGTTGTGAACTAGGGAGCGTGCTCCAACTCCTCTTTCTTCCGCTGTTTTTCCTACTTGGGCTCACCTTTGAGCCGTTTGAGGAGTTAGGAGTGCATCACTTCCTGCAAGTGAATGGTTACTATGGCTCCAGTTGATCAATTTCCCTTTCAAAGCCATCATCATTTTATCAAAATTTGCCTCTGTTGGGAGGCGAAAGCCAACCTAGACCCCTAGGTATCTAACGCCCTCGCCTTCGGGAATCCATTTGAGGTCGACCTCGTGGCCCCAAGTCCAGGTGTGTTCTTTCTTGCTTGCCCAAATGGCAGCGAATTTGTTCCAGTTTACTTTAGTGTCGGATGGTGTACAAAACGTTTCCAGAACTCCCTAAGCCCTGTCTAGGTTGGCCTGGTCACCCTTGAGATATAGGGCTGTATCATCAGCAAAGGTCTGGTCCCTGAATCTGCCCCCTCTAGGCAGGTTCAGTCCTTCTACATTGTACCTGGGGTCTTCTAGCATGTGCCCTAGGACGTCAGTTGCTAAGATGAAATGATAAGGCACCAAGGGGCACCCCTGGCGGACAGATCGGGCCAGCTAGAATACTGGCCTTGCCTCTCCGTTGATCCTGATCGCGAAGGTGGCATGAAGGTACAGGGTGCGGACCCACCGCACCCAGGTGCTGTTGAAGCCAAGCTTGGATAGGGCTGTGAACAAGAAGTTCCACTCTATCCTATCGAAAGGTTTTTCGAAATCCAATAGGAGGAGGACCAGCTCCTGGTTACTCTCCACGGCCCAGTCTAGGGAGTCCTGGGCTATGAAGACATTGTCAAGAATACTCCTGCCCTCTACGAAGCCAATTTGATTTGGCTTGAGGAAGGCTTGCAGCCTCCCGGCAAGGGTTTTGGCCAAAATTTTATAAACACTCCCCAAGAGAATGATCGGCCTTCAATTCCTGAGTTTGGAGCAGTCTCCCGTTTTGGGAATCAACGTGATAAGCCCCCTGTTGATGTAATTCGAGGCCTCTCCAGAGGTCAGCATGGCCGTGTAAGCTTTAAGCAGCGTGGGCGCCACTTCAGAGGCGCAGGCCTGGAAGAACTCAATAGGAATCCCGTCGTGTCCGAGCGCTTTGCCTTTGGACAGCGCCTGGATTGCTTTGTGAATCTCTTCCAAGGTAAGATTCTGGGTGAGTGCCTCGTTCACATCAGCTGTGGCCCTCACCGGTAGAAGGCGATCAAGAATGGGTTCTACAAGGAGTTGTACGGGCTGCAGGGGCAGAGGAGGACATATTACACCGGTGCCGCGTTCGACGCGCAGGACTCCAGCTTACTGTGGCAGTTTACAGAGGCGCTACTGCCACTGGTCGTGGCGTGAAGGTGGCGGTAATAGGAACCGGTTCGCTGGACTAGCGTTCGACGATGATTATACAACAGAATGTTCACCTAGATCTACGTCGGGGAACAGAAAAACAATGCTCGACAAGAAAGCTGGATGCCGTCCGTTTCGTGTTCCGACAATACATTCCAAACCCCATTAATTGCAGTCCTATGTCCGCAACCAACCGACTTCAATCGCCATAATCCTCAGTTTGGCTCTAATTCTTTAGTTGCACTCTGTGGCCTATATGCAAGTTTTGGATAGATCAGTGAAGTAACTGCTTGTCACCAACGGATATAGTGAGGAAGAATTGCATTTTGCTTAATTCATCAGAGAAGTAGAGTTCAGGGTTTGAGTATGCATCAGAATCCAATCATCAATGTGCAGGCCACACAAGTGTTCTATGTCTTATTGTGGCTGAGCATTCTCTCTGCGTTTGCTTGGTGAGATCAATCTGTTGCTTTATCTGTTTTTTTGACCTTGTCCAGTTCTGGTTCTGAAACCTGAATTGAGCAGGCAATATAGTCATACACTCTCGCAAGGTTGTGATGTGCTACCAGGACACTTTGGGCGCACATGATCTGAGAGGCTGGAAAGTTTCGTTCTTCTCAATACGGGTAATTCATGTCTTCTTTACCTTGTGGAGCAATTTCTTCCTTTTGTTTCATCCAGGATATCTTCATGAAACATAATGATCATGTTTGATTATGTTTGATAACCAGCACTTTTCACTGACACGTTTGAAAAGGGCTGGTTATGAGAAATAGCAGTCAGCTCGTAAACCCTTCCCTATTGATTATGTCCCACAACCAACTCCTGAGGCCACCAGCTACCAGATATAGTCTAAACACTCCCGCACCTTGACTATATCCGATAGCCAGTGTCCTCTTCCTGGTTGCATGGTCCTTCGCATTGTTAGCTTAGTGATTGTAATATTAACAGATTGCCTTCATCCTAGGTTCATAGTTCATAGCATGTAGTGCTCCCCAGCAGTTATTCTTTTTTTTTGGCGAAAATTCGTCAAATGCAACACTGCCTCAAAATTTCTGGTGAAAATTCCCATTTTTGTCAAAAGAATTCGCCAAACTTCGCTCCTGGCGTGTCGCCACAAGTCTGTCTACTGTCTCCAGTTTTAATGATACTGTTCAAAAATGACGCCAGTTAATGCGAAATCTGACTGAATATGTCTGGGGACGCTCTCGCCAGTGTTTCTGCAGTACAAAAATGAAAAAATGATGACTGCTCCACAGTCCCGACTCCCCACTAAAACCAAAAAATGGAAGATAGTAGAACCTTACTGCAATTATACGTAAAATGGGCCTACCTTTCGGGCTCAAGGCTCGGTTGACTGATCACCCCTTATATTTTCTTTTCAACGAAATTTTCAAATTTCACCAAGTGACGTCACTGTACCTGTCGTCCTCCGTTTTCAGGTGTGTTTAAAGTCAACCAAATCGAGGATCGCTCCTCAAAACTATGATGACCTCCCTAGTGGTAACCAGCATTTTTTTGTTCATTTTCAGGTTCTGGCACAAGTGGCAAAAGAAATTTATTACTAGATACACAGAAATTTGTTACTTGGCCAGGGTTCCTCGTCTCTTCCGCAAATCATAGCTAGTGCACCTCCATCATTAGTCGATTTGTGGCAGATCACAGCTTTTTTGTTTTAAGTTTTCTTTGTTATTGTTGATCGTCATTGTGTAGTCATGGGTTCTCTTTGTATAAAGTCTTTACCTATTTGCTTTTGTTTTCTCTTTGGGTTGTGTAGTCGTGTTTTTATTTGCCTTGTACTTTTGATGGATGAGTTCCCATCATCGATTTTTATTTACAAGATTTTTTTTCATACACAAAATTTGAATCAAGAAAATCTTGAATTTCTTAGTTCTACAAAGTACGAAATCACCCAAGCCATAAATTCTTATGTGTTGAGGTCTTTCCAACAATACATGAGGAGCACACTCCCATTTTGCTAAAATGTTTATCTACATGATTTTATTGAAGTTTTTAATGGTGAAATTAGTCACCATTCAATAATTTTTGCATTGTAATTCTAAACATTGTGAAACCACCTCAACACACTTAAGCTTTCCAATAGTACTAAGAGCATGAAAGGGAAGCATTGTCATTTGGGAGATTTTGATTCTTAACATAACAAATACACAAACACAATTAATCACTTGGTGGCTTTGCTAATGTACTAATTAGTGTTGTCTATTTGTACTTTTTGAAGAGAACTGTTGATACCAACTCCAATTATTTTTTTAATTTGATATAGTAAGGAATTTTTTTTTAAATTTCTTTTGCACAATCATTATTTTTCCTTTGCAACTAAAAAATAATTTCATTAATTAAAAAATATTATATATAAAACCTTTAGTTTTCATTCCAACCAAGCTATTTAATTTGATAAAATTTGAAAGCCATGATTCGATTTTAAATATTATCCTTCACATTATTAAACTTTCAATTTCTAGTTCCTCAAAACAAAAGAATCAATTCATGTTACCTAGGTTGTACACAAAACTCAAGATTGAAACTTCATAAGTATTGTTTTTATGAATTTGTTCTTCTCTCACATTGTGCAACTAATAAAAAAGTACACCTATTGAGCACAACTTTCTTTTAAAAGTAATACATGCATGCAAATAATTTTCTTTTAAAAATAATTACTTGAATGCATAAAAAACATGTATAAAATGGGTTTGTAGGCCAATTTAGGGTTTTTTTTTTTCAAAATTAAAAATATGTACTTTTGGGACTTGGAATTGACCTAAAACTTGGAGTCAAACAACATTGACCTACCAACATTCATCAAGGGAAATTCTACCAACATTGGTGCCTAAGAATATGTCACATTGATGATGTACAACCATAATTGTCCACCCTTAATAAAAGGTTTAAATAAATTTTCAACATTTTTTGGTAAAACATCAAAAGTTTATTAACAAATGGACTTAGGAAATGATGTTATATTTTGAAGACCATCACATTTTGAATTTTTCTAATCTTGTTATCCTAGGGACAAATTGTTTATTAATATTTTTTTTTTCCCTTTTGAACAAAGTTTCAAGATATGGTGTTAGTGTAGTGAAAATTATTACAAAGTGCTTTCCTTTCCTTAGTGTCATGTACATTCACATTAGTTTCACCATAGATTAAGTGGGTCATTCTAACATTTCTCACATTTATTATGGTTTTACAAGATGACATTGTTCAAATTCTAATGACAATGATTCATTAAAGTTGATTTAAATATAAAAGCACTTTAGGTTTCATAAGTTGTAAATCATTGATCATGATTATTTAAACATGACCTCCAAACTGAATTTTGTTTAACCCAACCCAAGTAAAAAGGCATGGAAACATGTGGTTTCATATTTATGTCATTTTCCAAAAAACATTCCAACACCATATTCACAAGAAAAATTTGAATGTTGTCACCAATTTGCATCCCATTTTTTGGTCAATTGAGTCTTAATCCAATTATTAAATTTAATTGAATTGAATTGAACTCAAATTTGATTCAATATATTGAATTCAAGATAAGAATTTTAGTTTAATTCATTTTTTCATCAATTGATTGTCATTAGTATTGTGTATTAATGTGGAGCCCAAGTTAAGTATTGCAATTTAAAGTTCAAATGACAATTGTATTTTCTCTCAATGGCTATAAATTATTAGAACAACCAACAACATGGATTAATTATACTTCCCAAGCCTTATTAAAACCTATGGATCACACCTTGTGAATAAAGTTGATGAAAGTAAATCAATTGAATGAACTTGGGTGTTGTCAACAATGATACAATTTTACTTAATAACTTCATTAATTTTAAACATCTCATATTCTTTAGATTGCACTACATATATTAAATGAAAAAGACTCTAAAAATAAGAAATTTGTGTGCAAGATAAGTGTAATGAATAACGTGATAAACCATTGTCACTTTCTAAATTGCATGAATGGTAATTCAAAGCATCCAAATTCAAAAATAACTTTTTTACATCTATGACTCTAAAAGAATGGTGATAATTACATTCAAGAATAGACTATTCTACATTTCTAACTACAAGAAAATCCCATTTTCAATTCTCCTATATAATTATTACCATGTTATCATTACTCAATATTTAAATGTTATAAAAGTAAAAAACATCCACCTTTTAAAACCATTCAATATGAAGTACATTGCAAATTATTATCCAAAAACCATTCCAAGGTTTTTTCTTTGTATTTGAAAACACCTCTTTGAATGAAAGATGTGTTTTTCAATTGTAATGAACTCGCATGTTAACATTATGCTTTGCAAAATATGTTGCATTAAATGGGCCAATATTAAGGTGGGAAGGCCTACTATATTAATGGATTTAGATTATTATGGCAAATAATGTTTATATAATAAGGCATTATAAATTGGATTTCAAGCTTTGCCCTTGGTTCAAAAGGTGTAATGCCTTATCGTTACATCATTATTAACATAACCTTAGGTTTGTTAAATGGTAGATTAATGGTTAAAAACTTCATCAATTCCCAATTTTATGACAAATGCAAACCCAAGGTACACATTCTAGGCTAACCATTATAAGAAATCACAATTTTTCAAAAGGTTCATGTTGACCAAAATGTTTACATTGACCAAAAAGGATGTTCACTTTGACTATAAACATGGGGCATGAAAGACATATGGTTCTTTTAATTGATTATTTTGATTATGGTGACATTTTTTGCTAAGTGTCATCTTATACATTTAATAAAAAACAACAAACCCAAAAAGGTTCATCGAGACAACCATAATTTAATCAAATAAAACACATTAAAAGGCAAAGGCGTAATCAAATCAATATAATTGATTTGACATTTAGTCAAATCAATCTATTGGTTTGCCTAGTTAGCCTACTTGTTAGGCTTAACCTACCTACTTAAAATTTAGGCTATTATAACATATTGTAAATTATTTGCTTTAGGCTATTGAAGGCTATTTGAAAGGTTATAAATTTTTAACCTATTTTAAATTATTTCACATTAAGTTAATTTAGTCTCTTTAAATAGGTTATTATGGGTTAAATTAACCAAGAATAGTTTAGAGTAAAATAACTTAAAATAATATAAGGTACTCTAAGGTAACTAGGTAATTAAAATAAGTAGGTTAGGCCACATAGGTAAAAGAGGAATGTTCATAATGACGCAATGACAAAAAATATCATTTATTAAAAAAATGGTTCAATGGTTAAGGGCTTGAATTGTTAATGTGTAAATGAGGGGTTCTATTTATTCACATTTGTAACCTATTTGAAGGTGCATAGTTAGTTTGACCTAACATTTTAAACCTCTAGGTTAGCTTAATAACCTAGGTAAAGTAAGATACGATAGGTAAGTAAATAATTAAATATTACTTGGAAATTCAAATTTAAAACAATTAAAAATTATAAAATTATTGTCAAAATATTGTTCTTTCAACAAATAGTAAAAAAAAATCAATGAAAAATTCACCAAAATAATGAATGAAAAAGACCTAATCAAAATGGACATGTGAAAATTAACTTGTCCAAAATGGCACTTTGATCAAATTGAACAATGAGGAAAAAAAACCATATGAGAAGTCTTTTTGACTAATTTTAAAATTGAAAACAATAATTTTTTGTAATCAATTCCCATCAAGAATTCCCAAATTGAGTTTTTAAATATGTCAAATTGCACAAACCAAATAAAAAAGTAATTAATGCATTTGGTGCATGGAAAAACCGTGGATTAACTTGGATTCTATCAAGGACACGAAAATATATAAGAACAAAGTTTAAAAGAACGGTCTAAGTTTAACTTTTAAACAAGAAACAAAACAAGATTATGTGATTAAAAAACAAGAATATAAGAAGTAAAAAGAAAAACACAAGATGTGCAAAACAAATGTGAAAATGAATTTATATTATGTTAACATATGTAAACATGAATATGAAAAAAATATAACAAAGTTATGATGCAAGATTGTGCTTAAGATTAATGTTGAACAAACTAAAGGAAATGAGGAGTCCTACTTCTATTTATATCCCTTTGGGAACCTAGCTCAAAGAAGCTCCCAAGGAAAGTTTTATGTGTGCATCGAATAAAAAAACTTTTTAAAAACCTTCCCAATTGAAAGTCAATTATGAATTAAATGAAATATAACTAAAAGTTAATTAAGAATTAATTTGAAGTTGATTAAGAATTAACTCAAACTTAATTGAAACTTAATTATAATAAATTAATAGTCAACTGGAAGTGAACTATGAGTTAAATGAAAACGAATTAAAACTTAATTAAAAATTAATGAACAAAAATTAAATTAAAAATTAGGTACATCAATGAACATTCAATTAAATGAACTCCATAATATTGATATCTGTGACATACTCATTGAATTCATCATGGCCCAAATTTGAAAAGATAAATTGCCCTCTTGTTTATAGTAAATTTTGCAACTCCTTACAAGGGCTACATAATATGATTTTTTTTTCCTTGGGATTCTTTAGAAGATTCTTGAAATTGCTAAATAATCATGAATATTTTTGGAGTTGATAACTTTCTCATTTGCATTTAATTCAAAAGTTCTCCACTACAAACTTGCGGTTTTCAAAAAAGAAATTTTTCATGACATATTAAGCTTGTCAATTGAAATTAATTTGACTTTTCAAAACATCAATTAGTGGTTAGGACTCATTTTGATAGTTTGATGTGTGACTCTTCAAATGAGCATAACTTATGTTACAATTCAAACTTTTTGGGGAATGCAACTTCATTTTATTATATTATTTTCAAAAACTCTCCAATTATTTAAAGAGGGTTAAATTCAAACAAAATTTATTTGTCGAACCTCATTCCAAAAATTCAAAACACCCTCAAAAATTTGAACTTTCAAAGTGAACGTGCACTCGAAAATCTTGGGAGTTTCTTTTTTGGACTCCCTTTTGACATGTGTGCGTTGTCTTTCCTTAGCCTTGGTTGTAAACCCAAGGCTAAGTTTGCAACAATTACCCTACATGAAAGACTTTTTGCCATTTGCATGTTAGTGACTTTTACCATACCAGTTTAAGCCTGTATCTTGGGGCCACATCCCTCAGGCCATGACCCTCAAATTAGGAGAGATCCTTGACAAGAGGTCTTTGCCTATACACAATTTGACTGCTTGTTACAAATTGTTTCATACATTGGCAATGATGCAAAAGAATCAAATCCATCCTTCTCATTGTGCAAACCCTATCAACAATGCATAGAAACCAACACTTTGGATAGTTGCTTCATCTACTAACGCATGCTTTCACCACATATGTTAAAGTTGGGCAAGGTCTTTTAGGCCAAGTTTTGAGATTCTTTAATTGTGCCAAATCCGAATTTGCCTGAGTGGTCAATTCTCCAAAACTGCAATATTACCCCTGCCTTTGACACCAAAGGCATATGCCGAATTCTGCAAGGTGGGCACAACCCATGGCATGTTTTGGTGGCAGAATCAAGCATTATGCAGCCCACTGTCTTGCACTCGATATGGGCTCTGCTGACAATGTTTGGCTCATGTCTGAATGGGGAATGGAGCAGAGGCATGGAATGCAGGATTCTATTGTCTGGAATATTGGGTTCAGATATAACATACTATTACATTCAAGGTTGAAGACCATGCTCTTCATTGTTTTCAGACCTACAAATTTGTGTCCTTAATTACAACGGAATTAAACTTAAAATTTCTGGTCTGTTTGACAAACTGCTTCAATCTGTGCTTACAAGCTAGAATGGGTTTTGTGGCTGAGATCATAGGTGAAGTATTCATATAAGCAAGAGCATGTTTTGTTTTCGTTCAAAGCATTGATGTATAATGTGCTATTGATTTTTTCTTTGTTTCTACTTTCTCCTGAGTCTACATTCACCATGTGGAAGAAGACTGGAGGGAATCAATCAGTGTTGGTAACAGGAGTAGTAGGCTAACTTGCAGGTCTTTTCAGCAAGCCATTAGGTGAAGGATGATTTACAAGTGAGAAGATGGATTTGTATGCTGACAAAGAGTCAGCACCCAAAACAAAAGAAAAGAGTCAAGACCAAAACATTCAAAAGAAAGAGGAAGAGGCAGAACCAAAAGCTCAGATTGAGTCCTGGCACCAAAACATTAGGGCAGGTTTTATTATCCCTCCAATCATTCAATATATATATCAACATGAATTCACATCTCATGCACTGTAGCAGATTCTGTAGGATTATATGCTCCAGAATCATCATCATGAGTTATTCCAGTCCTTTTCCAGCTTGTCGTCACCAACATAAGTCAAAACACCTTAAAGAACACTAAAGAAATAAAAAGTCCAATATCCAAGAAATGGATAATATGCATTCAGTTAAGGTGTTTCTTGTGCCTTCATATCCATCTCCTAAACACTGAGTACCTCACAAGAACCCCCACAGAAAAAATTAAAATGTAAATTGCATACAATTTCACAAGAAAAATACTCCCTGCAGTAAAATGACTTTAAATTGATCAGAGAACATGCCGGAGTTCAACCAGCAAGATATCAACCCTAATTTAGCTACACTTGTGAAGGCATAAGTTCCAGGAGTCATGTCTTGAATAATTCCACTACCTGTTTCTATCAGTATCTGAAAGAGGCAAAGGGCGATTGTTAGTTCAAAGCTGCAAAAGGACTATCATGTGCCATGACCTACTTATGTACCAATCACACCACTATCAAGTGTCTATGTCTTCCAGTGACAGAGGAAAACCATTGATGCAACAACACATAGTTACATAACACTCATGCTTTACAATCCTTTTCCCGCGAGCTTCAAATTTCTCTTGGCAAGCTATCTGCTGCTAAAGCTAATTTACCAGTGTAAACCACCGCTATGGTCCACTTCTTCTGCTACATAATTCTAATTTCTCAACCTCAATCAGATTGCTATTAGGGTAGCCGTCTGGGTCAGAGTCCAGTTCTAACCTAATGTACTCTGCTTTAACCACCACCACATCCACCACCACCACACCCACCTCCACCACCACCACAACCACCTCCACCAAAGCCACCTCCACCAAAGCCGCCACCAAGTACATCCCCAAGAAGAAGACCTCCTAGAGCACCACCCAGCAATCCAGTTCCCAATCCTGCACCACCAAACCCATTGCGTCTAGGAGGTGGTGGTGGCTGCATATAGGACCCACCTCCAGCTCCAGCTGGTGGATAGTAAGGAACCTGTTGTGATGCATACTGTGGGGGGTATTGTGGGTATGCTGCTGCTGCTGCTGCATATTGCTGGTTGCTGCTGCCTCCAGCGCCTTGCAGGTTAAAACCTCCTGGGTAGCCTGCAGCTGGATATGCTGTCACTGGCTCATTCTTTCCCCTTCCAGTGGCTACGTTCGATGATCCCCATGCTGCTGGTGTATTCGTTATTAATTCACCTAGCTTCACTGCCACGTTCAAAGTCCCTTGCACACGTCCTGATGGTCTCCGCACCTGTATACATCCAATCCCCAATTTCAAACCTCTTATATGAATATTGCCGCACATGCATGCAACTTCAAAGAATTCGAAATTAGCCGCAGCTTCTTAGCTAGCAAGAATTGCAGGATGCAACTGTATTATCTACCTAAAGGGACAAGAATTAAGCAAGCAAGCGTCAATTGTAGCAGACAGGGAAAAAATTCATACCGGCAGTGAAATGACTTTGGATTGCGTCCCGTTTTTGGAACCCTGAGACTTGCCATCCCCAGTCATGTTTTGGGGCAGCGGCAAGCTGGCACTGCCGATGCTTTTGTTGGAGAAGGAGCTGTGGTTGTAAAGGTCGATGGTGATCACCAAATTCCCTTGCTCCACAAGCCTCTCTTCGCAGACGAGCTTGAGATTGGCGTTCCAAGTCGGGTTTTCACCTCCGCCAGGGGCCATGGGCGTCGGCACCTTCATGTTGGGGTAAACCCATGCCACCGCGTACGGGCTCATCTTCCCTCCAAAAGACTTTACATTTTTCAAGTCCTGTGCGGAGATGATCGTCAATTCTATCTCCCTTTGTTCCATGTTAATCGTTGCACACTCTCCTCCAACTCCTCCTCTTGTGCAAAATTTAAGCTCCTCTCTTATCGTCCCACAAAAACCCCAAATTCTCAACGCACTCAAACTTTTCCCAATTTTCCTATCTCTCGACGAGGCTCTTCCAAACCAATTCTTAAACTCCCAAACTCCCAAACTTTCACAAAATTTTATGTTCTATCTACAAGGTCACTGAAATCTCCCAAAAAATAAATTATGTACAAAAACAACTTGGAATGCGTAGAACTAGTGCTTTTCTTGAGCAGCAAGCTGAAGACTCAGTTCCCAATCTAATGTTTTCCACACACATTCAACAAAAATCCGCGAGCACACAAACTTACTTGACGAGAAATCTAATGGATCTTATATGTATCCATCAAGCCATGTTCGCAGGTTCTAGATACGTCGAGGTTCCAAGTGGGAGAACGTGTGAACCCACGGAACCCGCGATGAAGTCGCGTGGGCAAACCCTGGGCACGCGACATTGCACCGGCTACTATTTTCAAACTCGAGCGATGAGGATAAAAATATCAAGACGAATAGTTTCCGTTTTTCTTCTCTTCGATTGCTTCACTTGTCCGCAACAAGCAAGCACGACGGCGTAATCTCACGATCACGGAAGTTCCACCCGTTTTCTTCTCGAGTGAAATATAAATTAGTGCTACGCGTCGCTCCGCTCAAATATTTACGCAAATTTTATCAAGTTCGATATCCCATATATATGTATATATTATAGTAATCAGTGTTTTTTTTTTGGCGAACTTTTATTCAGGAAATGAAAAAATTGCGATGTTTAGGATTTTTTTCCGCCATTTTTCGAAATTAAAATAATCAAATTAGCCACATCTAGACCTAGGCACTTCCTAGGGTCGCTACTTGTAGCAGCACTTTTAAAAAAATGCTACAGCCGACTTAGGACTATCGCCATTTAATGCTAATTAATGCTGGGCAGTGTAACTAATTGAGGAATTTTTTTAAAAAAAAACCCTGATAATAATATATGGCCTTTAATTTTTATATCAAAAATATGCCAAAAGTTTACTGGCGAGATTTAAATGAAATTAAAAAATCGAAAATGAAGTGAATTTTGGGGTTTTCAGTTACCAGATCTCGAACCAAGATTTAAGAAAAATAGTCAGCTTGACACACGTTTTTTTTTCAACTAAGTAGCCAAAAATATAGAAGGTTTTTTTGTTAAAATTACTATCAATTCTCCTTTATAACCAAATTTGGCGAAATCTTCATACGAATGGTCGCCACTTTAGGAATGTCGTGAAATTGAAAAAAAAAAAACAGAGAAAAGGCATTGCACAGCACCTGTGCTCACGAGTACTGGACACTTTGATGATCCTTTTCGGCGTAATTATCATGGAGCGCGTAATTCAGCTTTGGTGACCTTCGTGGAAGCAGCCTTGCTTTCCTTCCACAACAAAACAAAACGTTTTATAGCAATAACCGTCCAAGAAATTCCGTTTAGGCTGCTGAATCCCGGAAAGTCCCAAAGTGGCCGATTCCACCGCATCGCTGGCTGTGAATCCACTGGTAAGTTCTAGTGTTTTTTCTCCCCCTTTTCACGAATTTTAGGATACTGGAGATTTTCTTTTCCGAAAAGCTGATTTTTTAAAATGATAATTTAGAGGTTTCTGAGTTTTTCGGAAAATAGGCCAGATTTCCACCTAGGTAGTCGGAAATATAGAAGTATACCTGAGTTTTATAAATTTATTTAAAAAATGGTGGCTCCTTCTTGTTATGGATGATCACCATTCACTCCCCATTAGAAAAATGAAAAAAACTAACTAAAAATCAAAATCCCCTGCTGGTGACATTCTGAGCAGCGTTTTGAATAATGACAAATTTTCACTGTTTGTCAAAAAATTTGTCAAAATGGCAAATGAAAGGGTCTTTTGGGTTTCTAGTCGCCAAATTTCGAAGATAAATTCAAAATCTTCAGCAACATCACAAAATTAAAAAACAAAAACACTTATTCTGGGTAGCTGTTATTATCTGCAGGGAAATCCCTTATAGGCTGAACACACACACCATTATTAAAAGCCCAGGAAAGACTCCAGGAAAAATGCCCAATAGGCCCACTGAAACACTATGAAGCCCCGGAAAAACTCCACGAAATCCCACATAGACTGAATTCACAATCAAGCCCACAATTGTTGATAAGAAGATACCAAGCTCCTTTTATTATCCCTGGCTATTATCTCTGTGTTGTTTCCAAGCAACAGCCACTTTGCCGAGTCCAGACTCAGGACACCTATCAAATGTCTGTATGGACGTGCAGAGACTTTAATAGCTACTTTGAGCCAACTTGATGTCCTGTCACTTCTCCCTATTTTTATATTTCACTCCGTGGTACATTTCTCTAATCTAGGGTGTGTTTCTTAATAAAGATTTACAGGTCTTTGATGATATCATCTCACCAAGTGCTGAAATTTCCTGGACTAGGGTGGCTAAGGATGACTTTAGACGAAGGTCCAGTGACCAATGAATTCAAGCAATTTTATTGGTCGAAAGCTTTAAATTGGGCCCAAGGCCTTTCGATGAGGGTCCAAAACCAAAAAGTGGCAAATTGAGGCTAAACCTAAATGGCACCTGTTTTGGAGGGAAATACAATTGATTCAGACCCAAAAAAATGCTGAAAGGAGAGCTCCTGATTTGGAGAACCAAGAATCAAGCTTGGGACCAAAGTATAGTCCAACTCAAGGATTCAATTTGCTTCAAATGAATCCAAATTGGTTCCTAGGAAATTGGACACTGGACCCTCCTCTAAAGTGGGCCTAAGGAAACAAAAGTTGAGAGCTTTTCAGCAACATGCTCTTCAACTCTCCTATGCATTAGATGAGGCGCCTCCCAAGTTCAATTTTTTTTTTGGGGTGGCGGCACGAAATTTCTCTTCCTACAAGAGTTCATCACCATTTTTGGCCTGGCTAATACTCTTTGCAAATAACACCCTACCTCTTAAGTCACATTATCTATCAGTTTACAACGAACAGAATCCTGCAAGAAAGCTCACAATACCTATGTAGCATAATTTCTTATACCAATGATGTTGAGGACTGTACCGTTTTGGAGACAGCAGTGCAAGTTTGGATTATGTGACTCATCATTCATTGAAAAGCAGTTATCACGCAGTTGTAGATAACTCAGTTAAGCACCAATCACACTTATGTGAAATGCAAGTTAAATCGATGTTAAGGAGTACAAGGTTTGGTCACCGATTCATACCTACTAATAATGTTTACACTTATGTGAAATGCAAGTTAAATCGATGTTAAGGAGTACAAGGTTTGATCACCGATTCACACCTACCAATAATGCTACGTAACTTACATCAAAACTTAGGTGTCATCTGATGTGACACTAGGTGTTATTTGGAGGATGAGGTAATGATAGGCGAATGTAGGTTACTATGTCCAAATCTTCAAGAATTCTAAATTTTAGATCAAAAAGCTAGTATTTTGTAGCACCCCTCAAAATGATCCTTTAACTCATTATTTGATACCCCCCAAATGTTTCCTTTAAAAATTTCTTAGAAGGATTCTATGGGTAGCCCATCATGCCCAAGGGCCTTCCCTGGTGGCAGATTTTTAGAACAGATGGCTAGTTACACTCATTTTCAAATCTGGTGACCACTCATGAATTGGGAATTGAAGACCCATCATCACCTTTCCTGGTAGCATTTATAAAATTCTTGCTAAATTACTGGCAAGGAGAATTCAGCAAAATCTGCAAAAAATCATCACAACCCTTTTATAAACACATTGTAGATTCAAAAATTGTACATATAAATTAAAAAAAAGAAAAGGGAAAATTTACAGGACATCAAGTTAACTCAAACTAGATTTCAAAATCTCTCCATGTCAACCACTGACCGCCTGTAATAGGGCAGCTGTGGTGATGGGGTGTGTCCTGAAGGAGTGAAAGTCGAAAAGTAGCTAAACCTATTGCGATTGCCCGACTTAAGATGGAGGATGCCAAAAATTATTTATCCCAGCCAAACCAGTTTTGTAGCAAGAAGATGAATTTTGGACAAAAAATTCTTGGCACAAGAAGCTATGGAGTGGGCCATGGAAAGTAATCGAGAGCTACTTGTTTTGCTTTTGGACTTTAAGAAGGCTTTTGACCATATAGAATGGGGATTATTATTTCAAACCTTGGAGAAGTTGGGCTTCAACTAAACTTGGATAAAATAGTTATCTTCCTTCTATTATGTTGCGACCTTAGGCCATTAAGTTCAAGGGGATAGCCTAGACCCCTTTTTTCAAGTATCTATGTAGTGAAGCAAGGTTGCCCCTACATATTTATTTTAGCCACTAATATTTGGATATGTTCTTGGCACTGCAAGATATAGCTCGTCCAGGAAGTAATGTCTCCAAGTGGTGGATTTTTTCATGATCAGTCCTTTGCAGATGATATTGCAATTTATTTATTAGTGCTTAGCTGAAAACTTAGATTGGGGAAGATATGTCCTATCTTTATTTTGCAAAATCTCTTGAGCTAGGATTAGCTAGAGAAAATTAGTCGTTATTTGGGCTGGCTGACCACCCAAATGCTGGGATCAGGGACAAAATGAAGGTCTCAGTTGCAAAGTGCTTGGCCATTGAAGCTAATCTTGATAGGCTTATGTTTTCTCTCAAATCAAAATTCATTGCACAGTGCAATTGCAAGCTTTTGGTGGCCAATCAAGTGATGCTAGCCTCCTTGTGGTATATTGCTACATGTTGGAACCCTGACCCAAGGATGTGCCATCAGTTACATGAGGTGGTTCCCAACTTCATTTACGAAAGCAACCTAGAAAAGTCAAGGGCAAAAGTCTGGTGGGATTCCCTTGCTCTTCTAGTGAGCAAAGAACTGTGGGGAACCGTATATCCAAAGGCTCAAGCTAAGTCACTTCTCACAAAGGTTTGAAAGCACATCAGAAGGTCAAAATTGTTGTCATA
>Ga0116229_10008168_pt1 | contig 16343 bp, 15 predicted proteins | sample S1TSphgellanicum_3_FD_87313 | JGI IMG/M metagenome (GOLD analysis project Ga0116229, IMG submission 87313) | Host-associated microbial communities from peat moss isolated from Minnesota, USA - S1T2_Fc - Sphagnum magellanicum MG | ecosystem: Host-associated > Plants > Peat moss > Unclassified...
CAACCCTTTGGGATGCACTTAAGGCATGTGCATGTCCCCGCAAGCTCACCTTGCTTGCCTCCTCTCTCGGGGCCAAGTTTCCTCAACCCCAAGGTAGGAGTCCGATTTAGATTTGGGCCTACGCGAAATAGTTCCATTTGTCCCATGCCATTTGACAATTCTATTTGCCTTATACAAATTTCTCATGATACAATCTTTTGGAAGTCTTTAGCCTTTGTTTCACTTGTAACTTGATGTAGTACATTTTATGTGACACTTTGCCCCACTAAAAGAAAGGTGATGTCCTCATCACGCGCTACGTCTTTTCTTTGCCAATCTAGCGTGGAATTCTTCTATGGCTTTTTGGGCATGTTCCATGTCAGATTCATTCACCCAAGATGCCTCTATCGGATGGTATCCTTTCCACTTAACTAGGTATTCCCGCTCTCGTCCTCTTAGTTGTCTTGAATTGAGCATGACCTCCACCTCAAACTCTGGTTCATTATGAATCAAGTCCGATGGGGGCCTTGAGTGATGCTCTCAATTAGGCCTTGAAGCATCGCGAGAGACCGGCTTCAAAAGGGAAACATGAAATGTGGGATGAACTCTAAGATTTTCCAATAATTCTAACTTATAAATGTTGGAAAGTTTTTTTTCCAACACTTTGAATGGGCCTGCATATGGGCCCAAGAACTTATGATTTAAACCTTCTGGCAACCAGAAGTTCTTAATGTTCAACCACACCTCGTTTCCTTTTTGAAACTTCACCTCTCGTTGGGACTTGTCCGCAAAATCCTTGTACCTTTTGTGCGTTTTTTTCAAGTTGGCCTTTGCCAACTCCCAAAGGCGCCGCCTCTCCTCATCAAGTTGTGTGACCATTGGCACTTCCTCACTTGCATCATCCAAGGGTTGTCCATGTGCTGCCCAAGTCATGGGCATAATTGGTGATTTGCCGGTCACCATTTGAAATGGGGTGGACCCAATCGCAAAGTGTTCCGAGGTGTTGTAATAAAACTCGGCTAACTCCAAGTGGTCCACCCAATCTTGTTGATCCGCTGCCACATAATTCTTTAGGAATTATTGGATCACCAAGTTCACCCTCTCGGTTTGTCCATTGGTTTGGGGATAGAATGAAGTGTTCATCTTGAGTTCCGACCCCATTCACTTCCATGAGGCCCACCAAAACTTACTTGTGAACTTTGGGTCTCGATCCGAGACTATGTCCTTTGGGAGGCCATGATGCTTGAAGATGTGGGAGAAGAACAACCTCTCCGTCTCTTGAGCCATGGTTTCATCTTTGGTGGGAATGAAGTGTGCCATCTTGCTAAATCAATCCACCACAACCATTATGGCATCAAACCCCTTTGATGGGGGCAAGTTCACCATGAAGTCCATGGACACACTTTCCCATGGCCCTTCGGGAATTGGCAAAGGTTGCAACAACCCTGCTTGCTTCTTGTCAAGGGTCCGGTTTTGTTGACAAGTTAAACATTCTTCACGAATGTTGTGGTGCGTTTTGCATCACCATTGGCCCGTAAGCAGTCCATCATGACATTCCTTCAAAAGTGTGTCCCTAATTTTCCCTTCCGGCACATAGAGTCGATTTTGTTTATACCACAATAATCCATTTTGTAAATGGAAGTGGGACTTGGCTCCATTTTGGATGCTTTGCCTTACCTCCTTGGTAAAAACATCCCGGCGGCTTGCTAGTCTAACTTCCTTTTGAAGTTTCTTCTCTTCCACATACACCACTTTAAGTTGGTGTTTCCGGCTCAAGGCATCGGGGACTATGTTCTCCTTTCCCGACTTGTGCCGTATGTCCACATTGAACAAGGCCAATGTGTCTTGCCACCTTACTTGTTTTGATGACAACTTCGGTTGAGTGGCGAAATACTTCAAGGTCACATTGTCGGTCCACACCACCACATCTTTGGAGCCTATGTAATGGCCCCAAGTCTTGAGGTAATGTATGACCGCCCACATTTCCTTCTTGTGGGTTGGCCACCTTCATTCCGTCTCACTCAACTTCTTGCTTTCAAAGGCCAGGGGTCTTCCATCTTGCACTATGACACCTCTAATTATAAAGTCGGAGGTATCGAAATGGATCTCAAAGTCTTTGTCAAAGTCGGGCAACTTCAACACCGGCACCTTCACCAAAATGCCCTTCAAGGTCTCAAAGGCTTCGTCGCATGCTTCTTCCCAATCATAAGTGACAGCAGACTTTTTCAAGAGGTTTGTCAAAAAGGCCGCTATCTCCGCAAAGTTCTTGATGAACTTACGATAATAGGAGGCCAATCCTAAAAAGGATCTCAAGGCAGGGACCGACTTAGGCAGCTCCCAATCCAAGATTGCCTTGACCTTGTGATCATCCATCATCAAACCTTCTTGAGTTATCCTATGTTCAAGAAAATCCACTTCTGTCACCCCAAATTCGCACTTCTTAAGCTTGGCATACAACTTGTTTTCCCTTAGCCTTTGGAACACCTTGCGGAAGTGCTCCGCATGCACCTCCAAGGAGCTATTATAGATCAAAATGTTATCTATGTAGACGACCACAAAATTGTGAAGCCATTTGCGAAAAATGTCATTCATGAGAGTGCAAAATGTGGCGGGTGCATTGGTGAGCCCAAAGGGCATCACCAAGAACTCGTATGAGCCATACCTTGTGCGACAAATGGTCTTTTCTTTGTCCCCTTCCGCAATCCGAATTTGGTAATACTTCGAACGTAGATCAATTATACCAAAAACCTTGGTTCTTGAAAGACGATTAAATAGATCATCTATGCAAAGTAAAGGATACCGGTTTTTCACCATTGCCTTGTTGAGTGCTCAATAATTCACACACATTCTCAACGTCCCATCCTTTTTGTGAACAAAAAGGATGGGTGCCCCATATGGTGATTTACTTGGTTTGATATACCCTTTTGTGAGGAGTTCTTCAAGTTGAACCTTAAGCTCTTTCAACTCTTCATGGCTCATTTTATATGGGGCCTTGGCGGGAGGTGCCACTCTCGACATCACTTCAATCGCATGATCAATTCGTCTTTTCGGGGGCAAGTCTTCGGGCAACTCATCGGGCATCACATCCAGGAACTCTTCCAAAACTTGCTTTATGCATTTGGGAGAAGTCACCAACTTGGTGGCTTCCTTGGGCTCATATTCGTCCAACACCTGTATGACACACATCATGCCAAAGCCTCCCATGCATTCTCTTTCCCAAGCTTTTCCTAACATAAAGTGGATGGTTGGACCACCCACATAAAGCTACTTGTGTGCCTTCACCCGCACAATCCCATTTTTAGATGGGATTCTAACCAACCTATTGTGCCCTTCTATGAACACATTATTTTGGGTTTTGAACTCCATTCCCAAAATGCAATCCATTCCACCCAATGGATTGCATTTCTTCTCCAATTTCCTAGTTGAAAAGGCACCTCCTTTGCTTGAAATGTAGTGGGATGGGGAACCCCATCTGCAAAGTGCACCTCAATGGGTGCCTTGAGCTCTTCAAAGTGGAGTTCCATCCTTTCAGTGCATTCTCGAGTTATGAAGTTGTGAGAGGCCCCTGTGTCCAAAAGACATAACACATCCTGCTTAGTAATCTTCCCTTTCAAGAAGATAAGTCGATTGTATTCCGGTTGGATTAGATTGGCATTGAGAGCAAGTACCTTAGAACTCCCACTCCCCATTTTGGACTTGGGACAATCTTTGGAGTAATGCCCCACTTCATTGCAATTGAAGCATGTTCCTTTGGGTTTCACCCCAAAATCTCCCTTGGGTTGGCTCCCTTTGAAAGGAGCCCCCTTCTTCACAAAGTTCTCTTTAAGTTTGAACCCCGAGCCTTGGAATTGTTTGGGCTTATCCTTGGTTGGGCTTCCTTGCCCCCAGTTCCATTCCCCTTCATGCCTTGGTTTCTTGTGAAGGAACTTGTTGTCCTTTTTGAACCCGGATTTGTCATTCCGCCCCACATCCAAGAAGTTCTCCACTTTGTGATGGCCTCGGATAATGAAGCGGGCCAACTCTCCTCAAGCTTTCGCTTGGCCCAAGTTGGAAGCCCCATCACAAATTGGCACACACGATCCAATTCGTGCATGTGCTGAATCTCAAGCATGAGTTCGGAATAAGCCCTCACATATTACCTCAAGTTCTCATTTGTGGCATTCACAAGGTCACGGAGCTTGCACCTCGAAATGTAGTCGAAATTCTTTGGAACAAACTCCAACTCAAGGCGTTCCTTAAAGAACTCCGAAATGTAGCCATGGTTCTTCCCCTCCTCTTGTCTCACCGTCCTCCACCATGTGGCGACATAACCTTTCAAGTAGGATTGGGTAAGCTCCACGGCGGAATGCCTTCCAACCTTGGTGGCATGTAGATAGTCATCCATCTCCACAAGCCAAGCATCCACAACCTTTCGGTCGCGGACACCATCGAAGTTCCGGGGCTTGGCCAGTTGAAATCTTTTACCCTTGGAGGTCCCCATTTTGAGGGCCGCCACCAACTCACCAAAGTCGGGCCTATTCATTTTGAGGAGGATTTCCAATTGTTCTGAGGTGAATAGGACTGAATTCCTTTGTTCCTCCTCACCTTTGGGCTCATTTTGGTCCTCCTAGGTCCTCGGTTCGTCCTCCCCAATTGATTCCGGCGGGACTACTCGGTCTTCGACGGGCTCCTCCAACAAAGAATCTTGTGCTTGCTTATGGTTCTTCTTGGGTGCCATCCCAAACTCTTAAGAAGCAAGTCAAGCTTCACCTTGAGCTCTGATACCATGTGACGCGCTCCCAAGTCCCTGGCTAGACCCACTTGAGGGTCCAAGTATGTTGAATTGCGGAAAGTTGAAACTTGAAGGTTGTTCCCGACTTCCAGCACTAAAAGGGGGTAGAGGGGCGTGCTAGAAGTCTCGGGATTAGACTAGGAAGAGGGACAAGTATTATCTCACTCGAATCTGCATCCAAAACCAACCACAAGAAGGTTAGTTCACATTCGGGAACACCCTTGGGTGTTGGGACAAGCCACGGGCATTTGGACTCACTTGACTCACCACGGCCTGGACTCGGGGGAAGCCACCACCTACCCCCATATAGTATTCTCTACAACTCTCGGTGGAGGTTACATCCAAATGGCTTTTTTTCCCAGGACTCCCAAGGAGGAGTCTTGAAACTGTCCCGAGTTGGAGTCTCGCGACTTTGGGAGCTCATATTTCCTGGCTTCAACCTCCGATTGGAATGAGGTCTAAACCAAAGTTGTAGCTCTCGTTGAAAGCTTTCCAACGCCATGTTGCACTCCTTCAGCAGACATCCGGAAGAGGACGATTCCCAACTTTTAATGGTCGGGAGTCAAATTGCCAATTTGACTCCTGGCCCTTCTTTTGCCCATAACTTGGGCTACAAATGTCCAAATGGAACATGCGAGGCCATTTACACTTCAAGACCTTTTCATTGATATAAAAAACATCTCAATGCGAGGTGTTTTGACCCTTGAACTCAAGCTCTGAGTTTTTGGGAATCCCGGAGGACTCCAACTTCCCACTTTTGGGGGTGTGAGTTTCATCCTCACACTTGTCCCAAAGTGGGGTTGTGATAGAAGTGCTCATCTTGAACTCCGAGCTCATTTTCTTCCACAAGGTTCGCCAAAACTTACTTGTGAACTTTGGGTTTCGATCCGACATTATGTCCTTTGGAAGCCCATGATGCTTGAAAATATGTGTGAAGAACAACTTACCAGTTTCTTGGGCCGTGGCCTCATCCTTTGTGGGAATGAAATGCGCCATCTTGCTAAATCAATCCATCACCACCATGATGGCATTGAACCCCCTTGATGGGGGCAAGTGACGTGCCCCTAAATCCCTTGTTGAACCCACTTGAGGGTCCAATTATGTAGAGTTGCGGAAAGTTGGGGACTAGGGGGTCGCTCCCGACTTCCAGCACTAAAAGGGGGTAGAGGGGCATGTTAGAAGACCCGGGATTAGACTAGGAAGAGGGACTAGATTATCAAGCTTGGATCGGCATCCAAAACCAACCACAAGAGGGTTAGTTAACATTCAGGAACACCCTTGGGTGTTGGGACAAACCACGGGCACTTTCACACATAAGACTCACCACGGCACGGACTCGGGGGAAGCCACCACCTTCCCCCATATAGTATTTTCTGCGTCTCATCGCGGAGGCTACATTCGAATGGCTCTTTTTCCCGGGACTCCCAAGTTGGAGTCCCGAAACTGTCTCGCGTTGGAGTCCCGAGTTGGAATCCCGGGACTTTGGACGCTCATAGCTCCTCGCCTCAAACTCGGATCGGGACAAGGTCTCAACCAAAGTTGTAGCCCTTGTCGAGAGCTTTCCAACGCCGTGTTGCACTCCTTCAAGCGACATTGGGAAGAGGACGATTCCCGACTTTTAGTGGTCGGGAGTCAAACTGGCAATTTGACTCCCGGTCCTTCTTTTGCCCATAACTTGGGCTACAGATGTCCAAATGGCCCATGTGAGGCCATTTTGGGCATTTACACTTCAAGACCTTTTCATTGATATAAAAAACGCACCAATACAAGGAGATTTGGTCCCTCAAATCGTCTTCTGAGTTTTCAGGAGTCCCGGAGGACTCCAAGTTTCCCACTTTTGGGAGTGTGAGTTGCATTCTCACACTTAGCCCCAAAGTGGGGTTGCGATAACAAGCTTACCATGAAATCCATGGACACACTTTCCCACGGCCCTTCCGGAATTAGCAAAGGTTGTAACAAATTCGCTAGCTTCTTATTGAGGGTTTGATTTCGTTAGCAAGTTAAACAAGTCTTCACATACTCTTCCGCACTATCCTTCAAGTTGGGCCAATAGTAGGACTTCTTTAGGAGTGTTGTGGTGTGCTTTGCACCACCATGGGCCGCAAGCGGTCTATCATGACACTCCTTCAAAATGGTGTCCCTCATCTTCCCTTCCGGTACATAGAGTCGCTTTTGTTTGTACCATAATAATCCATTTTGCAAATGGAAGTGGAACTTGGCTCCATTTTGAATGTTTTGCCTTGCCTCCTTGGCAAATGCATTTCGGTGGCTTGCTAGTCGAACTTTTTTTTGAAGTTCCGTCTCTTCCACATACACCACTTTAAGTTGGTGGTTTCGACTGAACGTGTCGGGCACTACATTATCCCCCGGGCTTGTGTCGAATATTCACATTGAACAAAGCCAATGTGTCTTGCCATTTCACTTGTTTTGAGGACAACGTGGGTTGAATGGCAAAGTACTTCAAGGTCACATTGTCGATCCACACCACCAAAATCTTTAGAGCCTATGTAATGGCCCCAAGTCTTGAGGCAATGTATGACTACCCACATTTCCTTCTCATGTGTTGGCCACCTTCGCTCTGTCTCACTCAACTTCTTGCTCTCAAATGCCACTGGTCTTCCTTCTTGCACTAGGACTCCTCCAATTACAAAGTCGAAGGCATCGGAGTGGATCTCAAAGTCTTCGTCAAAGTCGGGCAACTTCAACACTGGTGCCTTCACCAAAATGCCTTTCAAGGTTTCAAAGGCTTCGTCGCATGCTCCCTCCCATTCGTAAGTGACGGCGGACTTTTTCAAGAGGTTTGTCAAAGGCGCGGTTATTTTCGTAAAGTTCTTGATGAACTTGCGATAGTAGGAGGCCAATCCCAAAAGGATCTTAAAGCCGTCACCGACTTGGGTGGTTCCCAATCCACAATTGCTTTGACCTTGTGATCATCCATTTTCAAACCTTCTTGAGTTATCCTATGCCCAAGGAAGTCCACTTTCGTCACCCCAAATTCGCACTTCTCAAGCTTGGCATACAACTTGTTTTCCCTTCATCTTTGGAACACCTTGCAAAGGTGCTCCGCGTGCTCCTCCAAGGAGCCACTATAGATCAAAATGTCATCTATGTAGACAACCACAAAGTCATCAAGCCATTCCCGGAAAATGTCATTCGTGAAAGTGCAAAATGTGGCAGGTGCATTAGTGAGCCCAAAAGGCATCACCAAGAACTCATATGAGCCATACCTTGTGCGGCAAACAGTCTTTTCTTCATCCCCTTTCGCACTCCGAACTTGGTAATATCCCGAACGTAGATCAATCTTACTAAAAACCTTGGCTCCCGAGAGATGATCAAATAGATCATCGATTCGAGGCAAAGGATACCGGTTTTTCATTGTTGCCTTGTTGAGTGCTCTATAATTCACACACATTTTCAATATCCCATCCTTCTTGTGAACAAAAAGGACAAGTGCCCCATATGGTGATTTGTTTGGTTTAATGTCACCTTTCGCGAGGAGTTCTTTAAGTTGAACTTTAAGCTTTTTCAACTTTTCATGACTCATTCTATAGGGGGCCTTGGTGGGAGGTGCCACTCCCGATACCACTTCAATTGCATGATTAACTCGTGTTCTCGGGGGTACGTCTTTGGGCAACTCTTTGGGCATCACATTCAGGAACTCTTCCAAAACTTGCTTTATGCACTTGGCGGAAGTCATCAACTTGGTGACTTCCTTGGGCTCATACTCATCCAACACCTGCATGACACACAACATGCTGTAACCTCCCACACATTCTCTTTCCCACGTTTTTTTTAACATAAAGTGAATGGTTGGCCCACCCACACAAGGCATCTCATGCGCCTTCACTTTCACGATCCCAGTTTTGGAACGAATCCTAACTAGCCTATTGTGCCCTTCTATGAGCACATTGTTTTGGGTGATGAACTCCATTCCCAAAACGCACTCCATTCCACCCAAGGAAGACACCAACAAGTCCACCTTTCCTCTTTAATTTCCTAGTTGGAGAGGCACCTCTTTTGCTTGCAACGTAGTGGGAAGGGGAACCCTATCTGCGAAATGCACCTTGATGGGTGCCTTGAGCTCCTCCAAGTGGAGCTCCATCCTTTCAGCGCTTTTTGTGTTATGAAGTTGTGAGAAGCCCCTATGTCCAAAAGACATAACAAATCCCACTTAGCAATCTTCCCCTTCAAGAAGATAAGTCGATTGCATTCAGCTTGGGCTAGGTTGGCATTGAAGGCAATTACCTTAGAGCCCCCCATTCCCCACTTTGGACTTGGGGCAATCCTTGGAGTAATGCCCCATCTCGTTGCAGTTGAAACATGCTCCTTTGGGTTTCACCCTAACATCTCCCTTGGGTTGGTTCCCTTTGAAAGGAGCCCCTTTCTTCACAAAGTTCCCCTTGGGTTTAAACCCCGCGCCTTGGAATTGTTTGGGCTTATCCTTTGTTGGGCTTCCTTGCTTATGGTTCCATTCACCATCATGCTTTGGTTTCTTGTGAAGGAACTTGTCATCCTTCTTGAACTCGGATTTTTCACTCCGCCCCACATCCGGAAAGCCTTCCACTTTTGTGATGGCTTCGGATAGTGAGGAGGGCCAATTTTCCTCAAGCTCTTGCTTGGCCCAAGTTGGAAGCCCCATCACGAATTGGCACACATGGTCCAACTCATGCATGTGTCAGATTTCGAACATGAGTTCGGAGTAAGCCCTCACATATTGCCTCAAATTTTCATTTGTGGCATTCACAAGGTCACGAAGTTTGCACCTCGAGATGTAATTGGAGTTCCTTGGAACAAATTCGGTCTCAATGCGTTCCTTAAAAAACTCCCAAGTGTAGCCATGGTTATTCCTTTCTTTTTGTCTCATTGTCCTCCACCATGTGGCGGCATAACCTTTCAAATAGGATTGAGCAAGCTCCACGGCCGAATGGCGTCCAACCTTGGCGGCATGCAAATAATCCTCCATTTCCCCAAGCCAAGCATCCACAACCTTTTGGTTATGGGCATCATCGAAATTCCCGGGTTTGGCTGGTTGGAACCTTGCATCCTTGGATGCTCCTCCTTTGAGGGCCGCAACCAGTTCACTAAAGTCAGGCATATTCATCTTGAGGAGGACTTCCAATTGTTCATGGGTGAATAGGACCAAGCTTCGTTGTTCCTCCTCACTTTCGAGCTCATCTTGGTCCTCTTGGGTTATTGGTTTCTCTTCCCCAATTGACTCCGGTAGGACTACACGATCTTCGTTGGGTTCTTCCAACATGGTGTTTTGGGCTTGCTTCCGATTTTTCTTGGGCGCCATCTAGAACTCCCAAGAAGTGCACCGAGCTCAACTGGAGCTCTGATACCATGTGATGCGCTCCGAAGTCCCAAGTTAGCCCCAAGTGGAGCGAAATCACTAAAATTGCGGAATTTTTGGGACTCGGGGCATGTTCCCAGCTTCCAACACTAAAGAGGGTGAGAGGGGCGTGCTAAAAGCTCCGGGATAGACTAGGAAAAGGGACAAGCTTACTCAATTACACGGTCCTGCATCCAAATCCAACCAACAAATTGGTTAGAACTCATTCTGCACCCTTTTGGTGTTGGGACAAGCCACGGGCTACCTTGGACTCATTTGACTCAACATGGCCCGGATTCAGGGGAAGCCACCACCTTCCCCCATATAGTATTCTCTACAGCTCTCCGCCACACTTACATCCAAATGGCTTTTTTTCCCGGGACTCCCAAAGTGGAGTCTTGAAATTGTCCCGGTTTGGACTCCTAGGACTTTGGACGTTCATAACTCCTCGCCTTAAACTCGGATTGGGACGAGGTGTCAACCAAAATTGTAGCTCTCCTTGAAAGCTTTCCAATGGTGTGTCACACTTCACCTACACGCACCAGAATCGGGTCGATTCCTGACTTTTAGTGGTCAGGAGTCAAATTGTCAGTTTGACTCCCGACCCTTCTTTCGACCATAACTTGTGCTGCAAATGTCCAAATGGTTCATGCGAGGCCATTTTGGACATCTACACTTCAAAAACTTTTCAATGATACAAAGAACTCCTCAATGTGAGGTGTTTTCACCCCTACAATTGTGCTCTGAGTTTTCAGGAGTCCCGGAGGACTCCCAAGTCCCATTTTCGGCAGTGTGAGTGACAACCTCACACTTCCCTCAAAGTGGGGTTGTGACAACACATAAAATGTTAAAATACTTGAAGTTGGTAAAAATCGCCATGGTGCAAGTTCTTGGTTCTATTAAGGACAAAATATACTTTAACAATTTGAATTTCATCAAGTCAAAACTCCATAATTGATGAACAACACATTTAAACCTTGTGATTAAAATGTTTGCTCAAAAATTTTACATTCTAATTTTTTTCTATAACCATAAGCAATTGTGGCTTGGAAGGGTTTGCTAGTTTGATATGGCTTTCAAATCCAATTTTTAATTGTTTTTACATGTAAGCTCAAAGTTGAGGTCTGAATTTTGGTCATTGGGCCTTGGTTTCCATGATCTCAAAAGTTTGAATCTTTAGTGTGTATTAGTATCACATCATGATTTTTTGTGTAGGTAATATTAACAAGTAGATTAATTTTTTTGTATAGTTTGAGTTTTTAATTGTAGGCAATGTGTTGCAATGGGCAATTTAGAGGTTCTATTCCTTCACAAGTTTGTTTGAACAAATAAGTTTTTGTAATTGTGCATAGTTTGAAGTTTGTGTGTTTTGTCATTTGTTTTGTGCAATATGTATCTGCGAAATGTGTGCATTGTGCCAAAGGAGGCTTATGTTATAGTGGGCAATTCAAAGATTTAATTTGTCCATAAGTTATATTATTAAAATATCCACCTTAAGAAATTTGTTCATCACATTCTTTAGAGCATTTAAAAATTGTCTAATTATTTAAAGTGAACCAAATAAACATAATTATATTGAACTTTATTGCACAGTTTTTAGGTAGCCAAACATTTCATATATATATATATAGTTAGAGTTTTTAAAAGTAAAAAATCAAACCACCTACCCTTCTAGAGAATAAACATTTCACCAAACTAGCCATTTTGACCATGGTGAAAGCTTCTTCCTAGCTAGGATAGGTCTTTTTGAAATTAAATAGTAAAAATCTTACAAAGGAAATTATTAAAATTAGGATTTTTGTTATGTGTTAGTGACATGTTAGAACTTTTTATCTAAGTATGATAAATTCAGATTTTTTTTCAAAATATTTTTTTGGTAAGATTTACATTGTCATTTTGTTTGTGGCCAAGTGGTGAAATTTCACCCAAAATAAAAAAATTGTTCCTAAATAATATAAAATGATCTTTTTTACAATCATCCATATTTATTTCCTTATGATATGATTATCATAAGATTTATTTAAAAAAAAAATTCTGTAAATTTATTATCCATTCACATTATGCTAATCTTACAACTTCACACTTTGTCATTATCATAATTGAAGTTTTTTATTTTAAGAAAAACATATAGTAAAAATGAGGGTGCATATTTATTGATATTTTTTTCCAAAAACTTTTGTTATTTTCTCAACAATAAGGGATTTCTTTTCCTAGAATAATTTTGCTAATTTTTGGAAATTTTCACCAAATGTTTTATATGAAAAATTTGGAAAGAAAAAAAGCCATGCCTACATTAGATACAATTCAATAATAAATTTCAAATTGTTCTAATTTGATTAACCAACAACAACTCAAGACTTAAATAAAAATGAAAAATCATTCGGATCCAAATCCTGATGTCGTTTTGAACCCCATGAACATAATTTAAACACCATGTCAAAAAATTGGAATAATTATGTCGATCACCCACATGAGCTACTTATTTTAAATATGTTTACTAGAAGATTCTTTTCAGCTATTCTCCAATTAGGGGGAAAAAATGGTTCGGATAGAAATTTTAATTTACATTTAAAAAAAAAAATCATTAGCGGAACGAACCTACATGCCCCAAAACATTTTTTTTATGAAAAGAACTAAGTAAAATAATTTGAATATTCAAACACCAATACTTAGACATACTAGTATTTAATATATAAATTGAAAATTGTAATTGGGTGAAAAGTGATTCCCTACTCTCTCTCTAAATGTATATCATTAGGAATTCACCTAAATTCCCTATTGAATTCTTATAATGAAGTTCTGCAAGTGATTGTTTGATATTCCAAAAAGGAATATTAAATATAATTAAATGAAAAGAAGGAGATTTCTTGTTTTCACCTAGAGTAATTTAAATCCACCTCCCCAATATAAGTAGGTAGGGAGATAGGTAGAATCTCATGTAGGTAGGAACGAATGATTGGGTACATTCTAAGTAAAAACACTTTTGGCGACAGTCGTCATCAAATAGTGGTGTGTAAATAAGGGACCATGTGTGATTTAAAATTTGAACTTTTTCTGCCACATTTGGACTCTGATTTTATTTTGATAACATTTTTAAAACTATCTTTTAAACTATTTAGATAGGTTCTAAAAACTTGTGGCCATTTTGTGCTAAATCCCTCTTGGGATGCTAGCCAATGACACAACACAGAAAAAATAAAAAAATTTATCACTGGCCATTAAGCATTGTTCATTTGAAGTTGCTTATTTAGTTTTCTATTAATGAAGTGATATTTCATGCGCCTTCACCATAGCCTCTCCACCACTATCGTCCACATGATGCCCAATCCTACAAATTGGGCAATGCCTTAATAGGCCTAGGTTTTGAAAGAAGGGATGAAGTTTGTATTGAATTTGGCTTTAATGCACATCATTCGTGTACCAAAGGCAATGTGACTTTTTAATAGTTACACAATCTTTGGGTTTAGGGTTTAAGTATCAAGGTTCAATTTCTTTTTCTATTGCTGAATTCATGGCATTCAGGTGGGTTGCTGGTGTGTCAAATTGACTTGAAATACCAATACAACCCTAAAGTTGAATCTTGTTGATATAGCAACACATAGGTTGGTGGGTTAAAATATGTGAGTTCTTGGTGTAATAATAGGATTGGAGTTTGAAGTCGAGAATTAGGTTTGTTTGGTTCACACATGATATTTGGACTTGAAAAGTTTGTTCCAATAATGGGCCTTTGTTCTCCTTGAATCCATGAACTTCCAATCCTTTAAAATAACACCTTTTGGCAACCATAAGAAATTTATGTCTTTGGATATTTGATGCAATACACCAAAAGAAATGTCACAAGTTTGGTGTTGAAACTTGAAACACCCAGTTTTATAGGTATGTTTTATTGCATGTAATCTTTAGCAACATGTGCTTCCATGGGAATGTACATATAGTTAACACTATGCTTACATATAATTCTTTTGATTCCAATTAAATAACTAAAACAATATAAGACCAATCCAAAGTCAAACCCTAATTAGTTCTAATTAACATAAAACTTAACATGGTTTTTGGAAGGAATGATTTCCCCCACAAATCCATGCATTTCTTTCTTTTTGCCTTTCCCCTTAAGTAATTGCATGCAAGGTTACTTTTGAATCTATCTGTAAGTGTATGAACCATCCAGCTCCTATGTCTCATGATTTATGTATATTTAGGTTCATAATAACATTTGCCATGATCGATAAAGCCCATGGGTGGAGGACATTCTCAAAATGCAAGGCTAAACTGGACTACTGCCTCATCCAAGGCTCAACTTTGAGATTTTTTGGATGTGATTTCATAATTTTTAGTTGGAAGGTGTGTGAGATATTGAATTTTGAGAAATTAATTAAAATTTAAACAAAATTTTCACAATTGGGTTGTATTGTCAAGGTTCTATTCACACGTGGAACAGTTGCATAATCTTGCTCATGCTTGGGCCAATGACAGAAGCCACACTAGTCTATTTATTAATGATGTTGATTAAATTGTGATGTTGAGATCTCCCAAACCAAAGTGTCCCTCACTTGCACTCTTGATACTGTTTGAAAGCTCTTGGTGAGGAGAGGTGCACCAAGGTGGTTTTTTAATGTTTAGACAAGCTAGGATGCAAGAGTTACTTGATATTGAACAAAATTGCCATTGAAAATTCAATAATATCAAAACAAAATTTTGTTTGGGAAAAGAAGTGGGCACACTTAAAGGTATTGTTGGAAACTGATTTTTGAAGGAGAAATTGATTGGGTAAACAAGAGAGGACACTTGTACCAACAGCAGCAGAGGTCACCCCAGTGATAATAAAACGTGGAAATTTGAAACGTGCAATCAGGAACCGCAAGGTCCAAAAAAGCCCAAAAGAAGACCTTTGTATGTACCTTCTTCACACAAAATAACGTTTGAAAGGACAGGCTCCAGACTCAGTAAGTATAAAAGTACCTACCTGATTGAGCCTTGGCTCACAAAAGGCCACTCGGTATTATGATTTCCGACTTACCTGATTGAGCCTTCGGCTCACAGAAGGACAGTAGGTAGGAATGTACCTTCCTATGTCCTAATTGAGACTTGGCTCACGAAGGGCAGTAGGTGTAAAACTACCTAACGGCAGTACTTACAAATCTACCTACCTACCTGATTGAGGCTCAGCTCACAAAAGCTCGCAGCAAGTATAAAATTATTTACCTACCTTATGGAGGCTCGGCTTGACTGGGCTCCAGAAAGGGCAGTTGACTAAGTACTAAGTACCAACCGATCGACCTATAGGTTCTGCTGATCGAGAACAATGAATATACCATAGTACCTTGGACAGCTTAGACACTAAAATTAAATTATTTATAGATATGTTGAATTTCTTTTAAAAACCTGTTTTCAAAGAACAAAAGTTTGTGAAGGGAAAAAGAGAATCTGATGGGGAACATCCTATTTTTGGACTTGAAATCTTCAAATCTAATCAATAATAGTAATAATTACTCAACAAACATGTGTTGAAGCTGCCCTTAAACTAGAAGGTATATTTATTATTTAATGTTGGAGGTGATTTGGTAACACTTAGACTGCGTGCAATACTAGCCTAGTGCTGCTATCCATAGATGGAACGAGGTGGATAATAATTTTGTAGCTAGGCTAGCTAGATGTTACATGGGGGAATCGGCAGGAATGTATGTTATAAATAGAAATTAGGAGTAATTTTCTACAGCTAAGTTAACCCTAGCTGCAATTGGGAAAAGTTGCAACCATGATGTAGTAGACGATGATGGCATTTATGGGGTTGATAATTATTTTTTATTAATTTTATTGTTTGTTGGGTCATTGGCGTTTTTCCTGATCTGGTTCAGTTTGCTAGAGTCTAGCTAGCTAGCCTTGAATCAAGTCGGCCCCCCCTTTCTTCTTCTTATTCTTCTTCTGCTTCTTAGTTGTTTTTGCTGAAGTTTTACTGGTTTTGTCTTTGCATCAGCAGCTGCTCATGGGGTGGGATTAATAGCTACGAGGTTGAGGAAGAATCATCATCTATCATGTATCTTATTTTAACATCATCTACCATGATGGAATAGGTAGCTTTTTGGGGATTTGGGCAATGGTTTTGTAACTTGATACGTAACTTGATTACACAATTACTTGGGTAATTATTTAATGGGGTAAGTTGGGTGTAGGATTCCATAATTTGATCATGGTGCATTGACTTATGTCATGTGCACCATGTGATGTTGTTTGCTTGTGATTAATTGTGGAATCACATGGGGA
>Ga0116229_10008173_pt1 | contig 16332 bp, 10 predicted proteins | sample S1TSphgellanicum_3_FD_87313 | JGI IMG/M metagenome (GOLD analysis project Ga0116229, IMG submission 87313) | Host-associated microbial communities from peat moss isolated from Minnesota, USA - S1T2_Fc - Sphagnum magellanicum MG | ecosystem: Host-associated > Plants > Peat moss > Unclassified...
TGCGAAAGAGGGCAACAGTAACCTGGCAACCCACTCCGTGTTTAGAACTCTGAACTTCAGAGGTGGGCAATTGGCAATTTGGCTTGCACTCAACTTTTATAGCTATCTGACGAGCGACGACTATACCAGCGAGAGTGATTCCGATCATGCCGGCCTCGATTAATGTTACACGGAATAAAACCATGGTTTTGATACAAATCGGGTTTTATTCATTTAAACCTTAAACCCGATTTGTCAAGCGGAAAAAATCGGGTTTTTACCACCCTTGCTTTGATGTGTACATTAATAATGTTCCAAGTTTGGAGATGGGACCCTGAGTGTTCCAACAAAGGTGCAAACCAAGCTAGGGTTGTGTTTGGTAATATTATGTTGATGAGTCCAACTTGGGCTCAACCATTTGGGTAACAATTAAGTTAAGGTCAAATGATGAAATGTATTTGATTAACAAAATTTCAAAATTGTTGACATCTTCCATCAAACTTGTTTGAAATTGATATGTGATTCCCAATGTTTAAAAAGTTCACACCTTAATGGTACCAAGACTCAATTGTAAATTGTAATGTGTAATGGACTCATGAAGTGGTTTTTTTTTTAATTTCATATGTGTTTAAAAACAACAAGTATTTCTTTCATGACATGTTTCATCCTAAGACAATATGATCAAGATTTCCAAACAACAACAATAGATTTAAGCATAATGAATAGTTTGTTCAAATTGTCACAAGCATGAAAATGATCACAACTAAAAGAATTTTAGTGCATGCAAGGGCTAAAACAAGTTACAATAACACATGCTTAAATTTAATCTTATGCCAAAGATAACTTTCAATAATGACATTAAATATGCAAGAAAAATATCTAAATGGAATCTATTTAAATAACAAGTGAAACAAAATGCACAAGACTATGGCATAAGGTTGTACCTTTAACTAATAAATAATAAAGTGAAGGTAATAGGAAGACTATACATTTGGTTATACCCTTGGGGAGGTCACTTCCAAATATTACCATTTAACATGCAAAAAAATATAGCATCTCATATATTCTTTGGAGGTAAATATTAAAAACTTTTCAAAATAAAATTGGGCGTGAATATCATGGGCAAGAAACATTTTATTTAATATAGGGTTTAGAATGAAGGGTCCAATTATTTTTTATTAAGATTATTAATAAGGTAAAACTAGTGTGGTAAAACACATGTCAAGCAATGGCATTGAAATGGAACCTCAAAAAATGTTGAGTTGAAGGAATGTTGAAATGATTTATGATAACCCATGTCTTGGTGTAAAAAATGATGAAATTGGTTGGGTATAAAAAATGAAGAGGAAGGTGGGAAATAAATGGGGGATTTCCCACCAGCCAATAGATCTTTTAAACAAACTAGCAACCATTATCATGGTGTTGATGAATCTACACCCTTGATAATGCATTTATATAACATTTTCAATGAAGACACTTGAATCAAATTCAAATTTTTCATATTGAAAAGGACTTTATAAAAATTTATGAAATTGACCTTCCAAAAAGTACATAAATGCCCACTCTCATTTGTAATGACATCCTCAATAAGAATTTTAACCATTTTGATCATGTAACTTGTGGCAAATTACAACTAAACAAATGATTTAATAACCCAAAATCTATCAGTCAATGTACAAATATTTAAGGATTGTGACCCATTTTGAAGCTCAAGTTTGAAAATCCCCTTAAAAACCAAAAATGAACATATGGTTTTTCTTTTTCAGTATGATATTCCAATGACAATATAAATCATAGATATGATTTTGTTTTTTACAAATTTCCTCACCAATTAAACCTAGAAGATAATACATTATTAAAAGGTTTTGAATTTTGCATTATGACATAGGAAAGGGACATCATAATGTGCAAATTTACCCAAAAATGAACAATGGTAGATGAAAAGTGAATGGTGATGGATGATTCCATTTATTATCGTTGGTAGTGAAGGTTCATGAAAAATTCCATCCATTATGAATGAAAAATGGACATTCATCATCCATGAACTATTGTTGAATTACATTTAAATTTTTTTTTATAATTAATTATAAAAAACTTAACATATGTTTACTAACCTATCTTGAGGTTGGTTATTAAATGTCATATGTGCGAATAGTGAGATTGTTGCAAAACTTTTGTGTCCAATAATGGTGCACAAACCAAGTTGTAAATAATTTAACTTTTTCATTCAATGGTACAGTGCATTGTATGAAATCACATTTGATTGAACATATCTTGAAATTTGGTTGTTTTTCATATTATCAATCAACATTTTCCTTTTAATTTTTTTCTTTCAATAATGGGAAATCTAAGTTCAACATTATATTTGTTTCCAAATTATCTTGTTGTTTGATCTTCAAGTATAAAGTTCACAACCTTGTTCAGTTATGAACATCAATAATGTAAACCGTGATTTACAAAGGAATGTGTCTCTACTATGTTGATATGCATTAATATATTATATTGTTGTACAATGTAAACAAGTTTTGCTCCAACCAATATTTATTTTTACTATTTGATTAACATTTTTTTCCTTCATATGTTTATGGACATTGGGTTGAAGTCTTAAAATAATTTGACTTTTACACAATGTAATTTTTAAAATTATTTCAAAGCATAAATTGAATTAGAGCCCACATGGTTATCATGACCCTACCTTTCAACTTGCAACCAAGGTTGGGGCAAGAAAAAAATTTGAGCCAAATAGGGGTCAAGGCAAGGCAAACCTCAAAACATACTCCCAAGGTGAAAGAGGAGTGCAAGCAACTTGCAAGGAATATTCACAACTCCCAAATGCACTTTAATCACTTTGGGAGCTATAGTTGTGGGTTGTCTTAAATCCAATAATATAATAAATTGGGTCACATTCACAAAACAAACATGGTACTTAATATTTATTACATGGATTTCTAGGGTTGAGAGTGAAATTGCCAAAACTATTTTCAACCACTCAATGACAATTTAAAGGGCCTATCATTGAAATGCTTGGATTTTTTTTCTCAAGGCTACAACATAAAGCTTCAAATAGTCAAATTTGGATATGTTTAGAAGAACTTATGAGCTTGTGATGTTTAATGAGTCATAATTTGACAATTTTGGGACTCCTACATTTTTTCCATTTTGATGCAAGTTCAACTTATTATAAAATATATTATAGGAAAGAAGGAGGCATCTCCTTCCAACTTTAAGCTATGATGTGAGCCTTGTGAATATGTGGCTAACTAATGAACCAAAATTGGCTCCAAATGCATTTATCACCCTCTTGATTGGTTTGTGCACTTTGATATGACCAATACTTAGGATTCAACCATCTTAAAACTAAAAGAAATCTTCTTCATTTCAACTAATGTTTTTGCAATTACTTGGTGTAATCCTTCATGGCACCCTAGTCACAAGTACTTTTAATTGCAATTTCAATTACATGTACATTAATACCAACCAATGACTTTTCATTTCTTACTTTTCAAGAAAGCCTTCACTTGATTCCAAAAATAATTTAATTTAACCTTTGATTATGAATTGATAATTTATTTTTAACTTTTGATTATGGTTCAAGATTTTTTTTAATTTAATAAAACTCTTGGTCTAGGTTTGAACTTGGTTTTTCACATTTCAAGACTCTCAATTCTTGATTCTTCAAAAAAATTCATAAACAGATGTAATTTCAAACCAAATCCAATTTTAAACTACTTATACATAACCCATAAATTATTATTTTTCATTAAATTAACAATGTCTCATTAATAAAAGTGACCATTTATATGACTTCCATGCCTAAACCTTCAATAGTACACAAATGGGGTGTAATTCATTAGCCTAAATCACTATGGGACTTTAAAAGTGAAATAAGTTCACTACACTTTAGTGATTTCACCCTAGTTAAAGTTATTTCATTATAATATCATTATGTAAACATTGTGTTTCATTACTAGTTGACATAATTCACTGTTATAATTTACTGTGGTAAATAGGTTTGTTTTTATGTTATTATTTTAAATACCCTATGTTATTTTATGATATATCTTATATTATTTTAAATTACCTTAGTTATTTTAATTTATACCTTAAGTTTTTATAAGTTATTACAGGCTATTATAAATTATTTTATCCTAAATATAATAATCTAAAATATAATATAATGACCTAAGGTAAAATAACCTAGAATAAGTAATAATAACTTATGAAAAATAATTTAAAATAGCCTATAATAAAATAACTACCAATAGCTTATGATAATATAGTTTAAAATATCCAATAATGGTTTATAATAGAATAACCACCAATATCCACCAAGGTGAAAGCACACTAAGGGTGAACCATTTTTCACCAAAAAAGGTGATGTATAATGAATATTATAATATGCAATAAACTAATATTTTGATGGTATCCTTTAGCCATCTTAAAGATAAACAAAAAAAAAATTAAATTTGCATGACAACTTTTTGGAACTCAAAGTGTACTTTGAACCAAAATTAATCTTAATCCAGCAATAGATGAAAAGGATTATAAAATTAATGTACATATAGTATATAACTTACAATTTTTTAATGGCCATAGGGCTTCATGTTTGTGATTCATAGAACATTATCAAACAAAAGAAATTTAAAAAAATAATCCAATGCCCATCTATAAAATCTCCTCCTTTTTGATATGGTAGTGGTTTTTTTCCTTTAAAAAATTATTATTATGCATTTATTGTTCAAAAATGTAAAAATCACACATTTGGTGGATGAAATTTCATCCAAAAACTTTAAATCTTTAAATGGTCCTAGATTTAATTCATGTATATCAATATCATACACCATTAAAAAATTCACCTAAGAATTCCACTCATAACCTTAGTTTTGAAGTATATATGCATTTTTTTCAAACTTTGTGACAGGTATTATTTTGTCACAAATATATTCCATACATTCAAGTTTTGCATTATTTGTTGTATTGTTTTACATAATTGATTAGATTAAGTTTAAAGTTAATCAAATATATTTAAAACAAACAAAAATAATCCAAGATGTGATGTCCATACATTACCAAAAAAAATTAATTACAGAAATATTAGACTTGTGACTACAATTTTTGGGGGGCTTAATGTGTTTATGCCCACCAATAGAATAGCCACTAATAACCATTAACAAAATAACCATTGATAGCCACCAATAAAATAACCACCAATGGTTTATGATAGAATAACCAACAATAACCACTAATAGAATAGCCACCAATAGCAACTAATAGAATATATAGGCACCAAAAAAACCAACAATAAAATAATCAACAATAGCCTCATATAGCCGAAAATAGGCCAAAATGAAATAGCTTAGAATAGTAAAAAAATTGAAAATAACCATAAATAGCCATAAATAATGTAGGGTGAAATAAATTAAAACAATGAAAAATAGCCTTAAAATAATTGAAAGTAGTTTAACATAATATTATTATATTAACAAAAAAATTATCTGTTTATTAAACATTTTCTTTTCCAAAAAAATGGTCATTGAAATGTTATTGAATAGTGATATTCAAAAAAAAAATTGTTCAAATGATTTTACACTTTCAAAAGGAAATAAATTATGTACATTATTATAAAAAAAATTTAATTAAACCTTAATCATTTCATTTGAACAAAATCCTAATGAAATATGAATTTTCAAAGTTTATGTTTTGTAATGTTTAAAATGAAGTATTTGATGAATAGAATGAATGTAACACATTATAATAACAAGTGTTTTGGCTTGATGGTAGGGGTGTTTGCTTCCATCCTAGAGGTCAAGGGATCAAACCCTACAAATGGTGTATTTGTGGTCAATAGTGGTAAATTGACCAAATATTCTCCTATGTAATTCCCTAAAATAAGTGTCTACTTAAGTTGATTACATGGTTTATGTACTTAACATAAGTAGTGACATGTGTCAATAATTCATAAGCTGAAGATAATGAAATTATCAATAATATTAAATATTAAATAATTTAAATTTAATTGATTTCCATGTTGTCTAGTTAATTAATTAGCAAGTGAAATGGCTTAGTAAATTTGTATTTCATTAAGAACTAATGGACCAATTCACTGTTTGTAACAACTAATCCCTGTTCACTAGAGGGTTGACCAGTTTCACCATGGTAAAAATGTCCAAATTCATTCAAAATCTAATGAAACCTAAAATGAACTATGATGCATTTTGGTGTAGTGCTTAAAGATGAAAAGTCAATCACTATCAACTATGTTTATGCCATCCAAAAATTAGATGATAAAAACAATTCTAATATCTTTCACTTTGACTATGTATAGCTTATTAAACCAAATCTAGTGCCCTATTCAATTTGTATGGCAACTACAAATCCAAATTATAAACACATTACAACTTGTGATTCCTATGATTAAGAACGTTTTACTATTATGTAAGTGATAGGTAAGTAGTACATGTAGGAATATAGATTAGTAGTTATATAAGTAATATGTAGGTTGGTGATAGGTAAATAAATAAGTTAGGGTTTTACATAGGTAATTATGTAAGTAATAAACCAAGAAGGTTATAGACCTAGGTGTGTGTCTACATCACAAGCATCCATGACAAGACATGGTAGATGAATGGCAACATTTGATTGGGCATATTATAGTTATAAATGTACATAGTTGCATCTAATTAGTGGCACATAAGATGAAGGATTATCCAAGGCAATGGATGAAAAATTGTCTGCTAAAGTTGTAGGAGATATGCAAATGCCATTACAATTGAATGTCACATGGTTTCCTTATGATTGTGTGTCTTTTGCAACTTGTCCAAAGCAAATACAAGGTTTTGAATACATGCGTCATTTATGATTGAAATGTTTTCATTCATGACTCAAAATGCCATGGTAAATTTATGAAGTTCTTCTAGTTGAAATGATGTCATAATCAACATTTTGAAATTGAATTTAAAATGATCATAAGAAAAGGTTTGGTTTTTTTTTGGTCAATTATCAATTTATCATTTTGATAGAGGAAAAAAAAATCTTTGTCAATGACATGCCTTCAAAGACTTGCCAAATAGTTATGAAAGTTATTTCCCAATACATTGCAATACAAAAGAAATTTGGACCTTGGGCACACTCCCTATCTTTTTGCATCCTACAACAAGAAAGTCATGTAGGAACGTTGGGATAAGATTAAGATGAGGTATTCATGTTCATATCTCAATCATGTCAATTACACAAACCAAACTTAAAGTGATTTATGAAATCAAAGTCAAAATTGAGAGACAAAATAGCCATGGACTCAGATTGGATTCATAATGACCCAAACTCAAAAAAGGCAAAACCTTCCTCCTTATAATGTACTTTGTAAGTCATATGGTATTGGTATCCCAAGTTTTTATTAAATTTGAAAAGTGAAAGCCTCAAAATGATTGGTTTTAGACTTTAGAAACTTTGGGATGTCATAATTTTGTCAAAACTCATCCAATTATGACAATTGAAGGTTATATCATTTGAACAAAAATTCCAATACCATATCAGGCTCTTCAATTGGACATCATTTGGTTCCAAATGACATTTTAGATGAATGGGAATCGAAATTTCAACCCTATTATGATTGTTAAATGACTATAACTTCTAGCAAGGTGTGTTTTTACTAAAACAAAAAGTTGGTTTTTCATTGTTTCAAATTGTAAATTAAATTAATGGTGAAATTTTTGGATTAACTTGAACGAAGTTATTTTTAATGTATTATGAAAACATTTGGAAAAGTTGAAACAAATTTTATGAGTATGGAATATCCAAAAACACATTTAAATTAATGTAATGCATGTTTTTTTTGGTTAATGGACTCCTTAAAGGCTTTCCAAAAAAATTCAATGATATATTTATGATCATTTTATAAAAAAAACCTTTACATAATAATATAATGTAACAACTTTTTGGGTCATAACAATTTTTTAAAAATTTATGTTGATATGTAAATCTTGATTTTAAAAATATTCTCCTTAAATGATCAATCATATTTGGTCACTTCATTTTGATTGAATTATTCAATTCTTATAAGGACTTAGTCAAGTGGGTGATTTTGGCTTCTCACTTAGCAATTTAATTTGTTTTGGCAATTATAAAACAAACTACACTGTGATTTGCATGAAACGTTTCCAATGATTCAAAGATCAAACTATTTGAAGATGTTACAATCACCCAAATGGTATTATGAACACTTGAAATTCAATTGGATTTCCAACTCATAAAGTAGGTGTGCATCTTTGAAATCTTGAAGGTGCCTTTCCCTTTATTCCCATTCATTTCCCACCTTGTGTGGAAATGTGTTTCATTTCATCAAGCTTAATGTGCCACATTTTGAATTTGCATCTGGGCCTAAGTTGAAATCAAGTCTTCATCTTGAGAAAGACATTTCTTTATGAATCTTGAGACTTGATTATGCACTAAAGTTAAGGTCATGACAATTAATCTATCAACCACCACTAAAATAAAATAAATTGAAAGTAGGATATGGAGATGAAATTACCATGATAGTGCACGGATTATTATTAATGTTTGAATGAATATATGTGAGTAGTGAAGAAGATATTTTGCTCATGCAAAAAATGTCATGACTAAACAATTATTTTCACATATTTCCATAATTTTGGAAACCAATATTATTTAATGAAATTTGTGGTCTTGTTGAACCTAGGATGAGTAGCAAATAGTATGTTTGATTTGAAAATTTAATTGGATTTGAATTGGAACAAATATCACAAACACCTTATACAAAAGTTCACCTTTGAATTGGAATTTTATGTTAATTACTTTGAGATCTTCAAAGTCATTCATTTAGTTAGCAAACAAACCAATTTATCAAGATTTCATGATTCATTCAAAACATTAACAAAATATCCAAGGTTTTAAAATGGACCCTCCAATTGCCTATTTTAAGTGTAATGAATACTTACAACTAATTGCACAATTTATGAGGGTTAAAGTTGCATCAAAGAAGTTCCAATGCCCATGATGTGGCCTCTATGTAATGCCACATGTGCACCAAAGTTGCCACCATGTTACAACTACTTACACTAGACATCCATGTTAGAAATTTCCCAAGTCCCTACCACATTGACTTTGCAAGAGAAAATGCAAATATCTTACATGGCACTTGTGTGGTATGTTAGTGACATGGACGATCAAGTGGGGTTGCATAGAGACAAATTACAACTCATAGAAATGGTCATAGTGCTACCTTGTACAATTCATGTTATTGGCTATGGTTTTATGGTATTATCTTGCTATTCATAGTTCTATGGATGGAAGGAATTGGATATGGTATTATTATGCAACTAGCAAAATTGGTTGTGGTACTATTTTGATGAAATTAGAAATGATACCAGGTCTAAAACTAACTTAATTGGCAATAGTGTCATCTTGCAATTTGTTTACATGTAAAACATAGATATAATGTGTGAAAAATGCAATTGATGTCAACTTTTGTTGCACTATTTGACAATTGCTTAAATATTTGGGGTACCCTAATGCCATTTCACCACTTTTGGCAATCATGTTCAAAAATCTATAGAAAAAATGACATATGAGTGAACATTCTTTTTGAATAATGAATGTAATTCTATCACATCATATTGACTAATGAACCCATTATTTTTAAGCACTACAGAAAAAGAGTCGGTAGTGGGTCATGTTAACATGGATTCACCCATATCCAAAGCAAAGGAAACAAGAATGATTAAATCTATGTAGACTATTGTTGATAGGATTACTTTGGGAAAGTTATACCACCCTTTATTTATATTTTTCCATTTCAATAACTTAAAAAAGGTTGAATCAAAATGAGTTGGGAAATTATCATTCACTGTTAGGGCCAAATCATGTGATGCCAACATTACCTTGTACATAGCCCCAAAAAATATTATATAATTTTTTTGGAAAAAACTTATTGAGTTTTTAAAAATTTAAACTGCCATATTTTTCAACTTGAAATTAAGTTTTCTTAGACAAAAGTGGGCCCATTTTAGTCTTCCCAAAGTTGATCCATAGTCCCTATTTCCAAGTTTCACCATTATTTTACTTGCTAATGTTCATTCCTTGTCCAATTTTTGTGAAGGAATTATAGGCCACTTTGGTTTTCTCCCGTGTTCAACCATAGTCCTCTTCCTCAAGCTTGCCATTGTCCTAATTCTTTGAGGAATTTGGGCCAAATTTATTTTTGTATATGTTGTTCATCCATTTTCCCACTTCTTCAAATTTATCCATCAACCAACTTCCTTGAAGAACCACCAACTTCAATCTTCCCCCTCTTCATTATCAAACTTTTTAAAATTCATTCATTGTTCCAGTTTTTCAAGTCTCGTTTCTATGAATGAACGAAAGTTCGACATCCTCAAAAGAACTAAACAAACTTAAAAGTTAATGGCTTTAGATTTAAAGCCATTAGTGTGTGCAAATGTTTTAAATATTGTTCCACAAGCCATTGTCAAGACTTAAACATGAGAGCTTGTGGTCTAATGTTTAAGACTATTGTTTTCATTTAGGAGGTCTTGGGTTCTAAATCCTTAACTTTGAAAATTGATTTAAATAATACTTGGTTGTCTTCTCATTAATGAGAACCGGCCAACCTAAAAAACAACAACCATATTTTTGGGTAATAAATGAAAAATTGTGCTAAATAATTGCATTTCATCGAGATAAATTGCTCTATGTGCACATAGATCTGGGCATGTTAAAAGCCATTAGTAAGTGTAAATTCTATGTAAAAAGATTCCTCAAAATTCTTACACTTGAAAACTCTTGGTCTAATGATCAAAATTTTAGACCTTCTTTAATAGGTCTTGGGTTCAAATCCTTGGGGATCCTGTTTATTAATAGGTTTCTACCTTTCTAGCCTTGAGAACCTATCTACTACCCATAGTTCTTTAGGACTAAGAATTAGAACTCAAGGATAACCAATTTACCCCACCCCCCCCTTTTTCCCTGAATATTAAGGTTGGGGTATATGGTACCAAGCCTAGTTTCTAGGGGGCCAATTTTCACTTTTGTGAAGTTCATTGATTTTCAATGCTTAGTAGTTTTCACCTTAAGTGAGAACCAGCTTGAAAACAAGAGTAGTTTTTAGGTTGTTTCTAATACCTGCCCAACATTGGTTTACACAATGGGATTTTTTCTCAATTTATTATCATATGAATAGCTACAATTCTTTTCATCAATTTTATCTTCTCACTAAATCTGACAATAATTTCTTTGCATTTTAATTTTTTTATCCCTATCACCCCTTGACCACATGTTTGCCCATCATGAGAGAATTGGGCCAATACCTATCTTCCCAAAGTTCACCCATTGTCCAACTTTGACAAAATCTAGACAAAAATTTTGGGGAAATTTTGGAATTGTTTTTCTAGTGTAAATTCAGTTGTTTTGTTACTTTTTGGGGAAGAAAATTCCAAATTTTAATACCACAAAGTTAAAAAATAAACCACCCTAGTTGGTGCAAATGATTACCAAGTGATCTCTAGTATTCTTTCTATGATTCCTTTTATTGAAAATATTAATTGTAAATTTGCACATGTCTTCATTGAAATATATTCACTATTTAGGCTAACATTCTTTTGGGCACCACTAGTTGGCAACCCAAACTTGGGGAAACATTAACAAATGCCTCCATGCACACCTACCCACTTAGGTGACTGGTTATTTCAGACTATTTTAAAATATCTTAGAAATCTTTCGTTTGAAAAGTTGAAAAAAAATCAAATCTGACTTAACAAGATATTGCTATATATTATTATGTAAATATTTATTAAAAAAATATCCCCTAAAATATGTCATGTTTAGATAACCTTTTAAAAAATAAAAACCACTTGTAATGTCTAATAAGCATTAGTTACAATGTTTAATGAGTGTTTTTAAATATTCTATTCTCATTAAACTCATTCCAAATCATATCACATGCTTACATAATATATCAAAAACATTGTTATGTAAACAAATTAAAGACTTGCAACATTAGTACAAATTTTGACACAAAAACATGAAAAAAAAAAAAGCATGACTCCTAAAAGTGTGAATGCACCCAAACAATTCCTATTACAATCTATTCAGCATTCATTTGGGGCATCTTTTTGAACCCCTTTTTTGTAGCCTACATAGAATTGTGCAATTCTCTATGTTTTGACAAGCAAAAAAAATTAGATAATGTTATGTGGGACCCACATATTCCATTGTCCTATAGTAGATTTGGACCCACAATCTCTCATTAAAGAGAGAAGACTCTTGCTAGTATACTACTTTTGTGCATAGAAAAAGAGCCATGTTGTTTTTTTACTTTATCCTCTAATTAACCCTATGGCAAAACTAGGTGACTCTGGACAAGTTGTTGCAAAGATGCCTGTGTAGAGTGCCAATAAAGCTCAATGGGAAGCTTTTAGCATCTCACCCAAACTTGTGTACCATTTGCACTCATTTAGAGCTTGAATGAGGAAGAGAAAATGACAGCAATAGATGAGTCTGGCTGTCAACATAACTGAAGGAAAAAAGTGCCCAACTTGTATTACATGAACTCAATTACGCGAATGCTATATTATAACAATTGGAAACTTGAGCAAGGGTGTCAAAAGCAATGTTTCCCAGTACAAATTAAATTTTCCCGATAAAATCAGGAATATTCCTTCAGACATGTTGTCTCCGTGAAAAATTGTTACTGCATTTATGAACTTGCTCAACCGTGCTTTCTGACTCAAGAATTTGACTTAGATCACATCAATGCCAGAAGAGAGGAATATGCAGAATGGGGGCAGAATGTGAATGCCAGAAAGACTATAGTTTTTTCTTCTCAAGTAAGCAACAAATGAGTAGGCTAGCAATCCCAACCCAAGTAGTACTAGGATCGAAATTGTGCTGGGCCCTCATTGAGCAACAACAATACATCTGCCACAATCGACAAAGTGGGTGGTGGAGAGATTCACACACATGCTCACCTCACAACAAACTAACAGAGAGGAAGGATCAGTTGAAGACAGTAGATGCCTTTGCATGTCCAACAATTGTCTGGACTTATATATATATGTGTGTGTGTGTCCAAGCTTTAGTCATATAGAATTAAAATTTTACTTTGCGAAAAACTGGAATGTGAATTGGGATTCGAGACGCAAGCAATCCTGTAACACAATGAATAATATGTCACTCTTGTAATTTTCATGCCTACACTTCTAGCTTCATCATGAAAATTGCCTCATGGTTTGGATGCCTTTGTCTACCTATGGTTTACTTATTTGATCCATCACCTAGGACTCAAAACTTGGGAATGGTGCTGCATAATAATGTTTTGCAAGTAGGAATGAATAGTTTTCCCCCGGGTTTGGGTTGATGGGTGGGGATTTTGAGGAGAAGTAGGCCAACAACAATTTTGGCTGGAACAGGATTTTCTGCCCCCAGCTTCCTATGAATCTAGACTCTGGACTCTCGTACCCTAGCACCTTGGCAGCTTTGACACTAATTATGCTATTTGTAGAAATTTATTGCAATTTTCAAAAAAAGCTTTGTTTTCTTTTTCCCAAAAGAAATGTTTCTGTGAAGGAAAGTAAAGAATCTTCTAGAAGCTTCAGGAATATTCCTTTTGGGGGGCATGGAATCTTCAAATTTAAGAAGTATTTGACAGACATCTGTTGAAGCTGCCCTTTACTACATGGTGTTAGAAATGTAAGGATGGAAACCGTATACATAGGAAATGTAAGGGGCACCAAACTGCTTTTCTCCTGTAAATCCTTTCTCCTCATGGGAGTTTTACTGCTAGTTTTAGATTTACATAAGCTCCACCTTCAATGGTCTTCGTTAAATCAAGTTTTAGGCAACCAATATCCAGATTTAATGAATCTAGGTATCAGTTCACAAGATTTGCATGATATTTAGTTTCATTAAATGGTAACCAGTTTCAGTCAGTTTGCGGCCATGCTGAAATTGGAGATGAAACGTGAATTAGAGAACCCAAGACAGGGTGACTTTCCAGATAACTTGATTGTACCCCAGTTGCATTGAACATATTCAGCTCGTGATCACACAAGAATTGTTTTGGCAATGAACTGATCTTTGTTAGGCCACATTGGGTGTCTGGAATAATCAAAGCTTATTAGACTGAAGACCCAACCACAAATCTACCTTTGTTTGCAAAAGAGGCAGTAGCATGAGAGTCCCAGAATTTCAGTGTTTGAGAAAATCAAAGCAACCAGGAAACCTTGTCACAGGACAGTTCAAGACCAGTGTGTCACACACAAGACAGACTTTGCTAAGAACTCTGGAGTCCATGTCAACGTGAACTTTGTCAGAAAGTCCCACAATTAGAAGGGCCTTTTGTGAGCAATTTCCATAAAAACCTGGAATCAAAACTTCTGATCAGGAGTTGAAAATTTCTGAGTGGGGCCTAATTTCTTTTGTGTATTCATCAGCAGTGCTGCACACTTACCCGGTTTGGCAGTTATTATCACTGGTTCCTATTCCAGTTAGTAACAACCAAACCTGAACTGCCGGGCCTGCTTTTTGGAACCTGTTCTAGAACCAGAGTCAAAATTTTATTATTTTGAAGAACCAGACCCAAAACTGGATCCCAGATTCCATTTATGTGTGGAACCGAAACTAGGACCACAATAGAGAGTTTCGAAAAAAAAATTAATTAAATCAAAGACTAGAACCTAAGGGCTAATCAGAGATTAACCATCCGTTCCAGTCTGGCTTACCTGGAACCTTAACAAAACTGGGTCAGATTTTCAAAACCAGAATCAGAAATGTTTTTTTGGAAGAAGCGGACCCAAAACAGTATTCCCAGTTCCATTAATTTATGTGTGGAACCAGAACTGGAACCAATCTAATTTATATATATTAGAACTGGAACTGGAGGTCCTTCATTTAAGCAAAGAACCTCCCATCTTCTAAGACTGGTATGTAGGTATCTGGGACCTGCTGCGGTGAGAGAGTGGAAGGAAGGAAGTTACTGCCAAACCACTTCTGGGATGTACCTAGCAGCTGAAGATGCCAATGCCTGATGACATTTGCATATGTAAAATTATATCAAAATCAAGCGGACTTCATCAGTGCCTGCAGAACATTTGTCTGCTAAAGGCACATCATTTGCTGCCACCCAAACCCAACAACTCCTCAAGATCCTGTCTGTCCCTAACTGACATTGCCATCGAACACACACCAGCTTCTCGCAGCAGGGAATGTGACCAATTTTGACATATAACTGGGTGCTTATCAAGATCAGACGATTTCAACTTGTCTCCCACAAACTGACTCTCCCTCCTGCTTTAGAAATCATTTGACAGTCTCTATCTAGCACTCTTGGGATAGATTTTGATTCAAATGCTTGAAAAAACAATCATTCATCGTTGACAACTCTAAGAGCATCTCCAGTGATTCTCACTATGTGACCCTGCAAAAGTATTTCTTACATCCAAGTTTAGATATTTACTTTTTTCCAACCCCACCCATCAAACTAAAACTCGGACTGCACATAGGTGGGAGACTACTAATAGCAAACCACCTGGACCAATCAAACTATCTAGCCAATCAACAGCAGGTGTTAGGCTTTGTTTTGTACCTGCTAGGCTTTGCTGTCCTTTTACCTAAGTGAACTGTGCAAAAATGCTGGGCCAAAAACATTTTGCTGAGCCAAAGGGCCATGTTTAGACATTATTATTTTGCAGGGCCATGTACTGAGCACAGGTGAAGTTTCTCTAACCTCTAATTGGTGCAACAAAACTCTAGATCCATCCACTGAGGAAGAATATATTGTATAGTGCATCCACATCAATTATCAATCATTTCTCTACAATCTTTGAGGAAGATGGAAACCATGAGAGTGGACTGGGACCACCGTTGTAAAGCTGGTTTTGCAAACTTGCCTGATTGGAGTGGCCATATTTCTCAACACTCTCAGTAGCTCACTCTACATCTAATCTACAAGTCTTGCTTGTACACTGTCCCTAACTTCCTTATATATACGAGTATACACATTCTGCTGACATTGGCTTATGTGCAGAGTACAATATTGTGTACTTAATTCAGCTTCAAAGTTCAAAGGTCACCAAGGTTGCTGGGTGACACTAGCTGCAATTTTAGTTGGATGCAACCACCACCCACCTGCGGAACTGAAGTTTTGCACTGCTTTGGCCACTGTTGGCAGTGGTAGCAACAAAAGAATTTGGTGACCTTGTTGGACGTGGACATATGTGCTTTGGGGGGGGGGGGGGGGGGGGGGGGGGGGGGGGAAAAAAAACAAAAAAGAACCACAAAAAGCTCCCTTCCCCCCCAGAACACCCCCGTGGGGTTGTGGCCACCCCACAAACAACACAAACA
>Ga0116229_10008177_pt1 | contig 16331 bp, 11 predicted proteins | sample S1TSphgellanicum_3_FD_87313 | JGI IMG/M metagenome (GOLD analysis project Ga0116229, IMG submission 87313) | Host-associated microbial communities from peat moss isolated from Minnesota, USA - S1T2_Fc - Sphagnum magellanicum MG | ecosystem: Host-associated > Plants > Peat moss > Unclassified...
AAATCACTTCATGAATAGCAAGGTTTGAGATTGAAATAGGGGTGTTAAGGGTGGAAAGGAGGGCCTAAAAGGTAAGGTTACTTTGATAATTTCTCTAATATACTAATAGCTTTTTGTCTTCAGGAATTTAATGAAATGGCCCATTCAAATATACTAGTTTTTTTTATATGCATAGTAATAATATTGAACAATTTGTAATGGAAATCTTTTTGTACACACTCTCCATGCACATAGAAAACCATTGTTGCATGCAAATGGTGTATCATGTCATGGACCGTTTGAACATAGCAAAATGTTCTATCAAGTAACCCGATACTAGACTTATAAGCTAAGAAATGTTGAAAATATCAATTGGCACAAGCTTGGAGCTGTAGTTTTCCCAAGGCCTAAATACCATAGTACCTTTACCATTTTGGCATGAATTAAAATATTTTTTTGGTTTTGTTGAACTTTTGAAAAAAATATTTATTATATAACCATTATTCTCAAAAATTGCAAATTAAAAAACCAAGTGCCAAAGTTAATATTTAAAATTTTAATTAATTATTCAACAACAAACTACTAAAATGGTAAAGCTACTATGGTACAACCAACAAAAAGTGCCACCAAATGGTAAGAAACCCAAATGAAAATTGAATATGAAGTTAACAACTTATCATATTCAATAATTGGGTTAAGATTTAATTAAATAAAATTATAAAAAGGGATGAAAATTGATGCAAAAAGTATTGAAAATATTTTCATGAATATGGTGTTGAAAAAACAATTTTAAAAACATTTTTTCATGCCTCTTTACTTGAGAAAGGTTGAACAAATTTTGAGCTAAAATTTGGTAGGACAAAATATTATGACCTTATAGTCATCCTACCTAAACTAGGTCTCATGAATCATTGTCATTGGAAGTATGTAATTAGTTAAAACTAAATTGAAAAACGATTTCAAATGATTCTTAAATGATCACATATGTGCATAAAAGGTGAATAACATATCTATGTTAAAGCCATTCATTCATTTTCTTTAACACATGTGTAGTTACTATTCATTTGTTTTTATGTGCCAATATTGATTTTGACTGATTTTATAAGATTAGTTGTACTACTAACCAATGTGAACATGTAACCTGGGTTGGTGTAAGAATGGATGTTATGTGGTTTGTGCTTCCTAATGTTCATGTTCTATGAGTTTCACATGCAAAGTATCCTAGGCCTTTGGGGGTCCAATAGCAATTCCTTTCCCTTTCTCACTTCTTTTTTTTGGAGGGATGTTTAGCACCCTCTCAACTAGCTTTGTCTAACACTAATTTTGAAGCACACATGGTTTTGGATTGTTTTGTACAATTTGATTTTCCTTGTTGTTAAATCTATAAATTGGTTTAAACAATACATTTTTAAAATATTAATGTTCTATTGTCACCTACCAAGATATAGACCTAATACTCCAAAGGAGTCATTGATGAAACCCACACCAGCTTACATTCCGATATCTACTATAGCAAGGTTTTTTTAAAACTTTTGTTTTCTTCTTTCATAGAACACAAGTTAAAGCCTACATAGAATCACACAAATGTTGCATAGTCACTCAATAGGACTTGATTGGGGGGGGGGTTCTTTTCTCTCACATGGATGAAACAAATATGAAACTTTTTCATTTGTCTTTTGTTGGCTAATCATAACCCATTGGTCATGCATGACATTATATCCCCCATTAAACTTCACAAACCTAAGGCATAAGCATGATAAAGTATGTCAAATAGTATGTCCCAAATGCAATCATAGTCACACTTACGGTATAAACAGGAAAAAAAATTATTCAAAACCTTCTTAACTTTCATTATGAGACAATGGGGCATTCCATTGAGTTTATAACAAGCTACACATAAAATGCAAGAAATTTTAATATAAGAAAAATTGATGAAAAGTATGTTCCAAATTGGTTGGATTTTAAACATAATTTTATTTGAAAACTTTAATAGATCATGATTATAATATGAAAAAGTTAAAAGCACATTGATATATATTATTGTTCTAGCCAATTGAAAATATAAAAAATTCAATTACAATCATATTTTCATATACTTGAAACAAAGTGAAACAATTGTTTTTTTATATTTTCATTTCTAAAAAGTAATTAAATGCATATTAAAACATGTGGTTCTTCAATATTATGCAATGAATTATTTTTTTAATCTTATTAACTATTGAAATAAATATAATTCATAATTAAGGCTTCATGTATGGACACTTTCCAAAAAAAACCATAAAATATCTCTTGTTGACATATTTTATCATGCTTTCACCACTTGCATTATGAACTTTCATTATTGAAAACATGGTTATGACCTTAGCCAATCAAATGGCATGGCACACATGGCTTATGAGTTATAACCAACATCCAACCAACTAATCAAAGCACAAGACACCCTTCAATGACCAATTATGGTACTTAGTACTTACCCATTTACATGAATAGTTTACTTAGGTAGGGGAAAGAGGAAGTAGGAAGGTATTCGGGATATAATAGTTTGCGTGCATTGGTGGGTATTGGTGGGTACCATTAAATACCATGCTTTCAAGGCATTAACTTGGGCATACATAAACATGGTAATAGATATTTGGAAGCATCTAGTAATGATATTTCCAAAATGATAGCCAATTAAGATGAAGATGGTCAACATTTTTGTCCTTCTACTAAACATCCATACATATTCTTGTTGTGTTAATGGTGGGTGTTGTTTCATTATGGCCCCATTCTTGGTCCATTACAAACTCAAAACGTGCATAACATGGGCCCAAAGTGTGTCTAGGCATGATTTTTTAAATTTTTTTTTAAAGTACCTATTGAACCAAGGGTAGGCAAGAAGAAAAATAAACATGGAAAAAAAATTTCCAAATCATCAAATTTTTGTGATAAGTTCTAGTAAGTAACAAGGAATGTAGAAATATTATATTTTTTCCTTTTACTTTCATATCTAGTATGTAACAAAATATGGCTAACTCATCTTGTATATGACACCACTTTAGTTACACCACAAAATTGAAAAAACAAACCCTGGCATTCGAGTGTCAAATAATTATTTTATTTTTCAAAATTCAATTTAACAATCAAAATAATAATTTATGAAATTTCAACAAAAAATTTAAGCAACTTCTTTGGTAGGTTTCATGGACTCTAAACCTTTAACATAATGAAACCAATTTTTGTATTTTTCTTTCCTTTGTATTTTTTTTAATTCGACATTTCAAATAGATAATTTTTTCAAATTTTGACATTTAGAAAAATAATGTAATTACTACCAAACTTGAAAAGGTACTATGATATACAATTTGTTGATTTCTATATAACTTGATATGGGTAATGGCATTAATAGGGCTTAAAAGCATCTCCACTGCAATCCCATAAATGATCTACTAATGGCACCTTCCCATTGCACCTACCAATTGTCCCAAAAACATAACACTACCCATATATCCAACTAATACAAAACTTGATGGCCTTGGTAGAAATCCATTTTCTAAACTACATTTTTGCACCAAATACTAAGACCTAAGCAAAACCCATTATTAGAATTTTTGATGTCAAATATAAAAAGTAAGGATGTCATCAACCTTCATGGGAAAATCTCATATATTGCATGAACAAGGCAAAAGCATTACAACATCAAAAAGCAAGAAGGGAAAAAAATTATTGCCAAGTAAGAAAATGTTGTATGCATTAATTTTCTTCATGTCTCTCAAGACCTTATGATAGGGAATGGACAATAATGCACCACATTTTGGGAGTGGGTGCAACATCACTATAATGCCAATCGACGTCAGGCTTGTGTAAAGAGACCAACAAGGTCATTGGAAACAAAATGGGGGATTATCAAACATGATGTTGCAAAGTTTTGTGGGAACTATAGTGTTGTGAATGCATTGTGTGAATTAAGGACATCAAATGAAGATACTTTTCAAAAATCTCTAAAGTTGTATAATATCAAACATTCACGTTGTCAATCATTCACATTTTTTCATTGTTGGTTAATTTTGAAAGACTTGACATGATGGGCTAATACACACAAAGAATCCAAGAATATGTTGCCACAAAAACACAAGTCTTGTGGCAATCTTATTAAACTAAACAAAAGCGAAACAAAGTTACTTGATGCTTATAAGAGCCCATTTCTAGCAAATATAATCCCAAAAAGGCCATAGGGTTCAAAGGTAGAAAAGGAAAAACAAAATATTACAAAAGAACAAGAAATTATGTGAAGGCTCAAGCTCGTGCCGTAGCAAATATGGCTACAACCATGTTGAAAAAAACATTGATTTTAAAGGAGGACCAACTTTTCTTTTTCAAAGCTAAAGAATATCTTCATTTGTGTAAAGGGGAAGAACTTGAGAAGCTCCATGCTCATTTCAAAGTTCTGCCATTAACAATTGTTTTAATAGAACCACCTCAAACATTGAACTTTGATGAAAATAGTTTGCAAGATGTAGTACATATAATTATAAGTCAAGGAAGAGACTACAATCTAGACTTGAAAGATCACACAAATAATGATTAAAGTGATTCTTGAACATTTTATTTTAAAGTTGGCTATTGTTTCAATTGCCACAAATCTTTTGTGATCATTTCAAAAAATTGTAATGAAAATCATGGATTTCAATTTGAGTGGTGCCTTTAAAATAATTCTCAAATGAAATTCTTTTTTTCAATGTTGTGTTTTCTTTCACATCAAATGATGGCTCCAAGTTCAAATTATGTTCATCTTCTATTGTCATGTTGTGCAATACTACACAAGCCATAAGGATGTTAGTTATGACTTCTTGGTCCCATTGTTTACAAGGGTTTGCTACTTCAAAACATTGTTTCACATCCTTATGTGTAGTTTTTTGCGCTTTGGTAAAATGTTATCATTTTTCACCATGGGGTTCATGGATAGTCTGCACAAATATAAACTAACGAGGATAAGTTCCATTGACCAACAAATAGTAATGAAGATATTTTTTGCCATTGATTTCAAAAACCAAGTTTATGTTTACACCTCACAACAAATTAGAAATTAGTGGCGATCTATCCAACATGTTCATGTCATTGTTGTTGCCCAATAATCCAAAAAATGCATGCCAAATCCACAAACTATGATTGACAACTACTTCCAAGATAATTGACTTGTGATTATTTTTGTTAATGAATTGCATTTACCAAACAATGGGGCAATTATCCCAATGATAGTGCATAAAATCTAACTAAGTAAAGATGCAAAGAAACCTTTATATGCATTAATTGCCATCTAATTTTCTATATCATCTTGTGATGGTTGTCACAAGTACTCAATTTCAAAAAATTCTTGAATGACTTTCACAAATAATTTCAAGCATTCAATGGTTTTGTTTTTTTAAATCCTACAATATTTGTTAGATTTGTTAATAGCCAAACCATAAACCATCACTTTCATTGTACATGTGCATTTTTGAATGGAAAAAACACCGTTGACCCTACAAGCATTTGACTTTTATAAGAAATAAGAATAATGTGCACACACATCTTTACATGATCTTACAAAATACAAATCAACACATCATATAATGCCTCCTAAAAAATGATTCATCATAGGTAAGTTTTGGTGCAAAATAATTTCACCAAATTTATTGGTTACTTGTTGCCTTTTCTTTTTCTATGTTTGGTTTATGTTTAGGCACTAACCCTCCATGTCTTTGTTGAGGTGCTTTAAGCTCCATCTAACTTAATGTTGCATTGAATCACAAGTCCTCATTCTCATTGTCTACCAATTATACTCTTAATCGAGTAAATAATTAGTTTCTCCAGTGTTCCATGATCAATTTTGTTGGTTAAAAAAACAAATAGATATGAACTATTACAAATAGAGATGAGAATCAAACTTTTGCAAAGAATGATTAAAAAGACAAAAAATGAAAAAAATTGCACTGATCATTTGGGAGAGAAAACATAAAGGACAAAAATGATAGATAGGGAATGGGGTTGCTTGTTGGGCAAGCCAACTGAAGGCATTGCCAACCCTTGAAAGTAGTTAGCACAATTCAAGTACATGGAGTAAAGTTGTGCCAATGGTGGAGATGCTTTAAGAGAACCATACAAGACTAGCAAACTAATTGTATAAAATTGAAACAAAATTTTAAAAACCAAGGTTTAAAGATGATGATATATAATATTGAGCCTTTTGGAAGGTCACCCATCCCAATCCTCTTCAGTGAAAGTGGGCTTAATTTTAGAGTTTTTAACAAACCTTGTTAATTTATTTTAAATTTAATTTCCAACAATTAATATATTTAATTCACTAAATTTTGTTCCATTGGTACTATTGATAAGCTTTCAACAACAAAATAATGTGCATCGAAACAAGGGGCCCATGGTTTGGGAGAGTTACAATATGATGGCATTTAAACAAACAATTATCTTAACACTTAATATTATAAACTTATAGTGGGGCAACCTTCAACATGTTTCTTGAATAAGTAATTAGTTGATTTTGAATACATGTTGAAAATAAATTATATTTGAACATTTCAAAAGATTCTCAATTTTCCTTCTCAAATTTTTATTCTTTGAAAATTTTCAATATTTTTACAAATAAAAATATAATTAGTGTGGAAGTTGGCAAGGTACTATGATAATATATAGATTTCCTATTTGGAATGTTGATGGCTTGAACTAGAGTTGGCCAATTATTTCTTTATTTTCATAACCAATTGGGTATGTTGTTCTTTTATTTGATTTGCCCTTAAGGGGAAAGACTACGCAATGGCATGTCGTTTGTTTTGTCCTTTTATCTTTTTAGAACATTTCAATTAGCACAAATATGTGAATTTTAAATCAAATATATTAGAATTAAACATTTATAATAATTTTTTTAATTTTTAATTTCTATTTTAATCGTTGTGCTTCAACCAAGGTGTGTGGATCAATTGCAACCTATCCACCCTTCTTTTTTTCTAGTCATTACACTATGACCCCGATTTTGGACTGGTTATGATAAAAAAATTTGGTCGCTTGGGTGGCGACAAAATTCGGTCAAAACGAAAGCCACTCATTTTATTAAAAAATTATATATCATTTTTTTCTAGTCGTTGCACTACAATTGGGGTTTTGGACCAACTATGACCAAAAATCTTGGTTGTTTTTATGGTGACCAAAATTCGGTTTTTTTTTCTTCTTCTAGGTCATTTCATTGCGATTGAAAATCTTGGTCGCTTGACATGTGACTGAAATTCTATTGACCTAATCATTTTTTTTTTAATCATTACATTGTGACCAAGGTTTTCAACCAATTGCAACTAAAACACTTCATCACTTGGGTGGTGATTGAAACTCAATTAACATGTCCACTTGGTTCTTTTCTAGTGTTACATTGCGACCTGGGGTTTTGGACTAGTTGTGATCTTGGTTGTTTGAATGGCGATCGAAATTCAATCGACTTATCCACCTTTTTTTCAGTCACTTCATTGCAACCATAATTTTCGATTAATTATGATTGGAAAACTTCATTGTTCAAGTAGCAACTAAAATTTGATCGATTTATCCACCCAATTTTTATTTATTTATTTATTTATTTTTATTTTTATTGGCATTATGCTATGGTAGGGGTTTTGGACCGAGTGTGATCTTGGTTGCTAGGGTGGTGATTGAAATTCAATTGACTTGTCCACCTTTTTATGGGGTTGCTTCATTGCGACCAAGGTTTTCCATCAATTATGACTAAAAAAACTTCATCATTTGAATGGCAACCAAAATCCGGTACACCTATCCACCTTTGGGGTTGGGGGGGGGGAGCTTTTGGATTGGTTGTGATCTTCGTCACTTGGGTGATGACCAAAAATTAGTTGACATGTCCACCTTTTTTTGGGGGGGTTATTGCATTACAACCAAGTTTTGGACTTATTATGACCAAAAATCTTAGTTGTTCAAATGGCAATCGAAATAATTCAATTGACCTATCCACTTTTTTTGCATTACATTACGACTAGAGTTTTTGACCAGTTGCAACCGAAAAACTTCATCACTCAGGTGGTGATAAAAATTCAATTCAATTATCCATTCATTTTTAGTTTTGGTTACATTGCGACCTGGGTTTTAGACTGGTTGCAATTTTGGTTACTTGAGTGGTGACCAAAATTCATTTAACCTATTCACCTTTTTTTTGGGTTGCTTCATTGTGACCAAGGTTTTGGACCAATTATGATCAAAAATCTTAATCGCTTGGGTGATGATAGAAATTCAATTGACCTATCCACTTTTTTTCTTTAATTGTTGTATTGTGACTAGGGTTTTTGACCCATCATGACTAAAACATTTCATTGTTTGAATGGTGACTAAAATGTGGTGACCTATCCACCTTTTTGTATATTGGCAAATTGGTGCATTGCAACTAAAAATCTTGGTCACTTATGTGGTGACTAAAATTCAATCGACCTATCCACTTTTTTATTTTTTCAGTTGTTATATTACAACTAGGGTTTTGGACTGAGCACAACCAGAAATCTTAGTTGTTCGGGTGGTGACTAAAATTTGGTGGACCTATGCACCCTTTTTTCGTCACTACACTTTGACCAACTTTTGGACCAATTGCGACCAAAAATCTTGGTCATTTAAATGACGATTGAAATTTAGTCGACCTATCCATATGTTTTTTTTTTATTCATTACACTGCGACCAAGGTTTTTGACCAAGTGTGACCAAAAATCTTGGTCACTCGGGTGGTGATTGAAATTCGATTAAAATTTGTCTAGTTTTTTATTTAATCATTACATCACGATCAAGGTTTCGGGTTAATTGTGACTGAAAATCTTGATGGAAAGGCCAAAATAATGATCCTTCAACAATAATGGCATTAAAAACATTTTAAACATTTTTTAGATTATTAAATGCACTATCAATAAACAAACAAGGATTGAAATCATTTTGATTTTTTTTTTCTTTCTCATGTGTAATTTGGTTTTTTTTTACTTTGTTTTTTTTCTTATGGTGATTTGTTTTTTAGTTAAGTTTTCGTTGTTTGTCATCTTCTTCATCATTGTTTTAAATGTTTGGAACTTTTTTTTGCATTTATTAACTTGATTTACATTCATTAAACTTGAATAGGTAAGTTTAGTCTTGTTGTTTTTTTTTAAAATATATGTTTTTGTTCTATTGTGTTTAGATTATCAAATTTTGCTCCAGTTAGCTTTGATGGCAAAGCAAAATGAGTGACCAATTGTGCTAGTTGAAGATATTGATGATAGATTTGTAATGTTGTTTTTGACTATTTTGTTTTAAATGTATATGGTAATTTTTCCCTTTGGATCCCCAGCCAAATTTGTTGTTTATTCCTACCTCCATGCAGATGTCATTGATTATGTGGGTACCACCACAATCACTATCAACATCAAAGGCGTTTTGATAAAGACACATTTTGAGTTGATTAAGAAAATCAACTTTTTGTGGTTGGAGGATTTTTCTGTCAAATGCAAATCTAACTATGACAAAGGAATTTTGGATTGGACCATTGAGCTTTCTATAGCTATTAAAGTGATAATCGTCCCTCCTTTTGACCTTTTTATCAAACTATTTTCTCATCCAATGGACACAATCAATAGTTTTGGTTGACAAATGTTACAACATTTTACAACAATGACCATTACATTTGCTATCATTAGCATACGTGGTGAAATTGATGGGAAATATGAACTTCTAGTTGTTGATGGGACTTCACCAGAAAACATTCAAATTGTGAGTATATATATTACTTTGTCAAGTTTTATTACCTTACATTATTATTTTTTCAACAACTAATGTTTCATATTTGTGATTGGTGTAAGTGAGTTTTGCTACCATATTTTAGGCTGAGTTTCATAATTTAGTTAAACAATTCTACAAAGGAGCCTCCGCATTTTGCATCATGAAAACATTGCGAGCAATTAGAAGGGTGACATGATGCTATTAACTATTGCTTCATTGATCATTGCTCCAATTTGGTCTCTTTCAATCCAAAAAAAATTGAAAGAAGTTTTCAATTTGCATTTTAAGTGTGACAAGCCTGCCATTTCATGCAAGGTTAACATTTTTTCATTTAATTTAGCTTGTGTTTCATGTCAAATTGCATTTTTCATGTTTGATGTATCCACTTTAAATCTATTTTAGAGTTTTTGAAAAATCTAATGTATTATGATTTTTTCAAAATGAACTTAATTTATAGTTTGTGCTTCTTTCTTATAATTAGGTCAAAAGTTATATGACTACCATGAATCCTTCTACTTTACCCTACAAATGGGCTTACTCAAAATGCAAGCTTGGTGATATTTACTAGCAACCCACAAATAGTTTATATTTTTGCAATTTATGTAAGATTACTAGTCCATGCACCTTGGAATCCATATCAACACAACAATTGAGGTTGATGATGCTTGACCATGTTATGCCCATGTGAAAGGCCCTTGGCTTCTTCCATTGTTCAAATTGAAGGAAGATAACTTCATTGCAAAATATTTTAGTGAATGAGTTGTTATGATTGGGCTCCTTGGTAATTTGAAAGTTACCAAGGGTTTTCACTTGAATCCAATTGGGGAATTTGTCGACTACAACGAAAGTTTCAAAACTCAAGATGCCATTATCTTAGCTTTTACTTCAACTTGAAGGTTTAGATTTTCAATTTTTTGTAATCTTATTTGAAAGTTTAAATTTTCAAGGTTTTGTAATTTTACTTGAAGGTTTAAATTTTCAAGGTTTTGTCACCCTATTTGAATTGTTTCATATTTTCAATAGCATGAAATGATTTTCAATCTTATGTATACTTTGTGGAATCTATTGACCAAATTTTTGGTCACAACCAGTCCACAACCCAATCATAATCCATTGTTCGAAAAAAAAAACTAAAAAAAATTCATCGTGGAAAATGGCAATATAATTTTCAGTCAAAATCAATCCACACCCCAATCATAGTGCAATGATTAATGATTAGAAAAAAAATCATCATGGAAAGTGTTAAACGAATTTTCAATCACAAAAAGTTGATAAACTTTTGTTTTACTAAATTTTTCCTTAGTTAAACTTTTATAAAGTTTTAATTGTTTTTGGCCTATATTCATTTTGGTAACTTTCAACTTTGGTAAGTTTTCTTTTAATAACTTATTTTTAAAATTAATCTATTTCAACTAAGTTATTGTAAGTTTTTTGTGTTTTTGTGGGTTATCCAACAAACCCCACTTTTTTATCCATAAAAAGAAATATTGTCCTTTTTCACCCCCACACATTTTGACTATTATTCGATTTGATTACATTTCAACTACATTTGACCTTTTTAAATTTGCAAGTGGTTTGTTGCTCTAATTAATGGTGAATATGTTCATAGTTGTTACATTCATTATGTTGTTCACTTATGAGTATAATTTAAACCCCATTTTAATTTTTAATAATTTCAAATTGTTGATGTGGAAGTTGAAGTAGCCTTTAACTTTATTTATACAATGCATTATAATGGGTTAGTGATTTTTTTGACATCTTTTCAACTATCGACATGGTACATGAGTTGAACCATCAACTTTTAACATGTTGAAACCATTACTCATGAATTGCATTTCACACTTACCATAATTTATTAAAACACATGTAACAATTTAAAACCCCACATTTTTATTGGATTGAATTAATGATTTTTTCACATATCTTTAATTATCAACATGTGTACACATTTAATATGTTAAAATCATTACTCATAAGTTGCATCTTGCACTTATTAGAATATATTGAACACATGTAATTCAATGTTTTGCAATTATATCAAATGATTTAATGAGTTTTTTCACATTCTTGAACTATCAACATCTTTACATGAGTTGAATCATCCACTTTGAACTTATTGAAACCGTTATTCAAATGATTGCATATTACACCTATTAGTATGTATTGAAACACACATAATAACTTAATGCCCCACATTTATACTTGATTTTTTTCACATCTCCTAAATTATCAACATTTGCACATGAGTTGAATAGTTCACTTTGAATGTGTTAAATCCATTCCTCACAAATTACATTTTGCATTCACCACAATTTTTTGAAATGGATATAAAAAAACTAGACATGTTTTATATTTATATTTGAATGGGTTAATGATTAAGTCAAATGTTCATGCATGCAAAGTCTAAAATGCATGTAAACCTCTAAATTATGATTTTTTCATATATATTAAATTATTTTACATTTATGTAAATTAAAATGTACGTTTTTTCCTAGTTTTTTTTAGGAATCATGTACTAGATTAATTTTTAATTAAGAATGTTCATGATGCCACACCAAAAACCCACATGTAAACAATCCTTAATTCTTTAATTTTTATTTTTTTTGGTGTATAAAAAAATTGATACATGATTAAAAAACACAATTAATTTTTTTTGAAAAATATATTATGATTTTTAATTAATTAATTATTAAACTATCAATATTTTCTACTTATTATTATTATAAACATGATTTATTAGTTTTAAGGGTTTGTTTTGTAACAATTTTATGTTTAATATTTAAAGTTGAATTAAAATTTTCATTTTAAAATTTAAAATAAAAGAATGAATTATAAATGGTGATAATAGTAATTATTTCAAATAAATTTTTTTAATCTCTTTTTTAAAAAAAATTTGTGGTGTTCTTCAAGATCATCCCACAAGAACATTTAACCATGTTTTGGCTATAGACCATGTATATGGAGGTATAAATTTAGTAAGATATTTTAATGTTTTGCCTATAAGTCGTAGAACCCATCATATAATTGTTTAAAATGAAATTCGATTTTTTTTTTTTAAAAAATTAAAAATCCTTTAATGATGTTGATGGCCTTTTGTATGTTTGCAAAATGGTGGAAATTCATCACACAAAAAAAAAATTGTTATATCATTAATATTTATTTTAATTTTTTCAAAAAAATGGCTAAATTTATAATGATTTCAAATATTGGACTTAAAAAATTTCAAATAAATTTGATGTTGGAATTTTTTTGTGTTTAAAGTTGGAATCATTAAAATTACTTTTAAATTTTTATTCATTAAGAGTGACCTTTTTTTTCAAATTTTTTATCTCAAATTTTTGGCAATTTTTTGTTGTTTACAATTTTTTTTGAATTTTCACTATTTTTCCATTTTTTCCCAACAAAAATTGCTAAGTTAGGATAATTCAAAACCAAAAAAAAAAAACATGTTGGTTGGGGGGGGAAGGGGTTTAATCCAACTATTTAATGCCAAAATTTCACCAAGTTATGTTACTTTTACTTCTGCAAAGTGAACGAATGTAAAATATATTCTTACATCATAAAAATACTAATAATATTTTGTGATTTCTTTTCAAGTTGTGTAATTAATCATTTATATACACAAGGAGAAATCTTTTTTTTTCCATTACCCAAATTCGCTAATATGCAACTTGTATGGTTTTTCTCAAAAAGGACTAGTTGATTACAACATTTTTAATGAAATGTTTTTTAGTCGTTTAAAATAGTCATACGTTGCACTAGATAAATTTTAATTAAAAAATTATTAGATATGTAAGCTCCCAAATTAATATGACGAGACATAACATGCCATGTCATCATATAATTTTTGTTTTTTTCCTAATTTTGTCAACGAAAATGTTTTGACACCATTTAAGCATGATGTACATACTTGTGTATTCACCTTGATGTATATGTTTGTGAATTGCATTTGTACAAGACACATTAGGGCATGCATCCATCAAGGATGGAACCCAAGACCTTATCGAAGCATGTTTAGGTCTTGACCACCAAACCACTTCAAGATTTTATCAATAATGTTGAAAAAGTTTAACTTTACCATGTTTGGCATGAAATTATTTAAAAAATTTGAACTTTAGCATACATTTTTTTTTGCAAAATTTATTCAAATGCTACAAATGAAAAAGGATTTTAAAACTTATGCAATAATGTATTCAAACAAATTATTATAATTTACAAAAACTCAATTTACAATGTTAAAAAAAAACTTAAAATTGCATTTCATGAATAAATCAACAAATATCTTTTTGATTAAATTGACCTAAAATCTTTGTGAATTCAAAATTGTATTTATAAAGTCTTTTGTTTTTTAAAAATCATTACATAAAATATGTCCATTTTTTGAAGAATTGTAAGTTCTTATTTTCCTCAATATGATTAGGTATAAATTTATTTATTTATTTTTACAATTTTGTTCAAATGGTAATCATCCATAAGAAGATTGCCACATTTGGTTATAAACAAGTTGTGTACTTGGAAACTTGTTTAAATCTTTCGATTTATTATCGATAATTATGATATATATATAATGATGTAAGAATATATATTAGATTTATTTCTTTTGTAAAAGGAAACACAATTTAATTTGGTGAAATTTTATGTTTAAATAGTTTAATTAACCCTCCCCCTCCCACCAACCAACATTTTTTTTGGTTTCAAATTTGTTGGGAAACAAATGGAAAAAGTAGTGCAAATTCAAGGAAAAATGTAAAAAATAAAAAACTTGTGAAACAATTGGGATGAGAAATTTGAAAAAAAAAGTGTTACTCCCAATGAATAAATTTTTTAAATTAATTTTAATAATTCCAACCTTGAACACATCGAATTTATTTGAAAACTTTTAAGCTCAATCTTTGAGATCATCATAAACCTTATCCAATTTTTTTCAAAAATTAAAATATTATTAATGGTGTAACTAAAGGTTTTTTTTGTGGTGAATTTCCACCATTTTGTAAACATACAAAGGGCCATCAACATCAACAAAGGATTTTTAAGATTAATATTTAATTCTTTAAAATGATATAATCTTACAATGGGTTCTAGGACTTATAATATTATAATCAATATTTTATTTCAAATATATATTACAATTTACAAAATTTTAATTTAAAATTTAAACAAAATAACTTGAAATTGTGTGTCATAAATAAATCTACAAATTTATTTTTGTTTAAATTGACCTAGAATCTTTGTAAATTCAATGTCAATTCAAAAATTCATTCATTAAATCTTTTACAATTTTATTTTCAATACATAACATATGTATAATTTTTTTAGATTTGTAATTTTAAATTTTTTTTTCCAATATGATTAAGTATCATTTATTTATTTATTTTTGCAATGTTGCTAAAATGGTAATCATCTTTAAAACCATTGCCACATTTGGTTATAGACAAGTTGTGTAATTGAAAACTTGTTTCAATCTTTCAATATTTGGTTACTTATTATATTTTATTATAAAACATTGACAATATATATATTCTAAATTTAACAAAAATAAATCCTCTCAAAAAAATCATTTCTTAATGTTGTTGTGCACTTAAATTGGTAGAAATTAGCCATGAAAAAAAACATTCATTAAGTAGTCAATATAACCATTTAATTATCAAAATCATATTTGTTTCGCATGATGAGTCATACATTAATACAATAATTAATTACCTAACTTTGAAAAAAAAATCACAACATATATATATATATAAATTTTTTAAATTTTTTTCTTTCTTAGAAGTAAAACAAATTTAATTTGGTGAAATTTTTGGTTTAAATAGTTGGATTACCCCCCCACTCCACAAGCCAACATATTTTTTTGATTTCAAAATTTCTTAACTTGGTAACTTTTGTTGGGAAAAAAATGGAAAAAATATTGAAAATTCAAAAAAAAAATGTAAGCAACAAAAAAAAAAGTTGCCAAAAAATTGAGATCACAAATTTCAAAGAAAAAAAGTTAGTCCTAATAAGTAAAAGTTTTAAATTAATTCTAATACTTCCAACATTAAACACATAAATAATTCCAACATCAAATTTATTTGAAAACTTCAAGTTTAATCTTTGAGATCATTATAAATCGTTTTTTTTTCGAAAATTTAAAATAAATATTTATGATGTTACTGAGTTTGTTTTTGTGATGAGTTTCCACCATTTTATAAACATAAGAAAAGCCATCAACATTAACAAAAGATTTTTAATTTTTATATTTTTTAAATGATGTAATTTTACAATGGGTTCTAGGATTTGTAGCTGAAATATAAAAATATTTTAACAAATTTGTACCTCCATATATGGCTTATAGCCAAAACATTGCTAATTTTTTTTATGGATGATTTTGAAAAAGATTAAAAAATGAAAAAATAAAAAGATTAAAAGAATCATTGATGTCATTATTATTATCACCATTTATAATTCATTCTTTTTTTTTTTGAAGTGAAAATTTTTAATTAATTTCTAAATATTTAAACATAAACCTTAGAGCAAAAACAAGCTTTAAATTTTTGAAACCATGTTATATATATATATAGCTATTCACCTCTTTTATTAATTAGATGAGGTGCCTC
>Ga0116229_10008181_pt1 | contig 16324 bp, 10 predicted proteins | sample S1TSphgellanicum_3_FD_87313 | JGI IMG/M metagenome (GOLD analysis project Ga0116229, IMG submission 87313) | Host-associated microbial communities from peat moss isolated from Minnesota, USA - S1T2_Fc - Sphagnum magellanicum MG | ecosystem: Host-associated > Plants > Peat moss > Unclassified...
CAGCCAATCTCCCTTGAAATGCTGACTGACTGATTGCATGTGGTGCATGCATGTAACAAGCTGCCCAGTTCATAGTGGGTGGGTTATCCATGATCATTGCTCAATCAGCTACCTACATGTCTCATATTTCTTGGGATTGTTTAAGAAAACAAACTACGAGTCTGTGAGAAAATATTTGGTTTGTAGCATTTGGCTTTTAGCATGTCAATTTTTGGGGTAGTGCAAACATGAGGCCATAGCCTAGTGCAAACCGAATGCTTAATGCCCTCCTCCGAGATCTTCACCAGTCACAAAGAAAGGGGCAAATGGACCACATCAAAGAAGACACATGTAAAATTAGTGGCTGAGAAAAACATGTATGGCTTTGGGAGCAGATCTCGGAAATAGTGAAAACTTTACAAAGCTTAAGCATCCTCCTTGAAATGAAATACATACCTTCCTATTGTCAAGGTAAATTACACCAGATCCATGTGCCTCTGATTTACGCTAAATTACTTTTTGAAGCACTTTGCTTGCTTGCCTTTTTAATCCTCCCACCAAGAATTTTTGTTTTCTGTTTTCCTTGTCAGATCAAAGAGCTAGATGGTTTCAAAATTATTCCCTGATGTCATTTTTATTGTGTTGACATGATTAGAAACTAAGGGAAACATCGCCAATACACCATTTACATTAGCCTTGAGATTTGTTCAATGTAGGCCAAGATTTGGGCAACAATAACTTTTACAAGTAATTGCTATCAATCAAAAATATCGTAGTACTTAGGCCAGTTCGACAAGCTCTTGTCAAATATTTAATTAATTTTCAAAATTTTAATTTAACATTTTTTTATATATTTTTATTTTCAGTAAAAATTGTAACAATTTTTAAATATTTCGACAATTATAATCTCTAAGCCAATGCAATAAAAGGATATGTCCCTACCTGTTTAAGTATGTCCCTGCCCATCATAAATGACTCACCCAGTTATGTCACTGTCTACTTAGGTATGTCTTTGAGCCAATGCAAAAGAAGAACATTCGACAGATGGCGGCTAAGATTTTTAGAACTTTTCACCTAATTATGTACCATTTTTTAAATTTTCAACTAAATAAATAAATAAATAAATAAATTAATGTCAAATTAACCCAAGTATTACAATATCTGGATGGTGTTGAGGCAATGTAGTTAATGTGATTTGCTAGCTTGAAGTCACTATATTGAAATGAATATCTAAAAACAGCCTTTAATGCAAAAGGTAAAGCTCATCTCAAACATGATAGTCTTGCCAACATATTTTTCCATCCTACATTGTATGTTTTTTTGTTTTTACCATATTCACATCTTCAATTATTTCTCTTAGAGTAGAATGCACAGATTTTGGAGTTGAAGATGGTTGTTTGGACACTTAAAGTCTACATGATGTTTTGGGAATTTTCTCAATATTGTTTCACATTTATTCATTATTTTAATGTTGATACAAAGCTATAAACATGATATTTCCATGAACCTACGTGGCTTGTGTCATTGAACAGATATTGTAAAATAGTTCTACAAACTCTGCATGCTTTTGAACAATCAAATAGGGTCAAATTAACAATTGAACATTGTTTTGCCAGGTATATATGCAATTTGGAGGGGTCAAATACGGAATAAAATAAAATAAAATTGTAGAAACCAAAATGAGAGGATTTCTTTTTGCAAGGTACATATGCATTTTGGAGGAGTTAAATACAGGGGAAAAAAAAATTAACTTGTAGAAACCAAAGAGGAAGAATTTGATAGTGCATTGAGTATTTTTGGTTTTTAATGAAAAAAAATATTTTAGAAGTTTTGTTGTGTGAAATTCAAGTTCATCGAAACACTGTTTTTGAAAAAAAATTATTGAATTTTCAATGACAAAAAATTACTCAAAATTCTACAACTCCCCACACCATAGGTTGTAGGTCTGAAAATTACAAATCCAACTCAATGGACCCATATTCATTGACAGCTTTCCAATGATACCAAGAGTGCACCCCCCCAATTTCTGTAAAATTTGAAAATTCCATTGATGTTATTAATTGAAACCATATAGGGTAGACAGGTGTAGGGTGCAATAGTGCTCTCAACCTACCAAAATCGATTCCAGCCCAGAATTGACCTAGAATCTGCCCCCATATTCAAATGTTATCACATATTCAAATAACATAATAACAACTTCTTGAAGCTGGTGGTCTTGATTTGTGTAGATTCTACATTTTTCTGAAGAAGTACACAGATTCACATAAGGCAATGTCAACCATTGATGTCCTTGGATGTTATGAAGGGGAATGCACTGCTGGGTCAGTGCCTTGCACTATATATCGTGCTACATACCTTTCATCTCTTGATCAAATGTGGTTTTGGATTCTTCTACCACAATGTCTTGTGGAGTGATGAAAATTGTATTATGAATCGTTGTCCAACTCTTTGATCTTTAAATGCTGCAGAGAAAAACTGAAACTGGGTCTTGTTTTTTAGGTCAAGCTTTCAAAGACATGCCAGAATGCCCTAGAAGTTCAAATTTGTCTGCTCGACAGTTTAATATTATTTTCTGCACTGCATAGGAAAGAAGATGTTCACCTGTTGGTGTAATTTGTATTCTGTTGGTTTTTTCTGACAGATGGTGAATTTCCAAACACACTTGTGGTTGCCCAGTGTGAAGTTTTGAAGGCATGAACTAAAGCAGCAGAACACATCTCACACATAGAGACCCTATCCCAACTCTAGAATGCATGTCAGAGCTGAACTTTGGGAGCTGGTTGTCTACATGAAAGGGGTGGTTGTTTGGGTGGTAGCCAATGATTACTTGTTCCTCCTTAGGCTTATGTGAAGCTCAAGTCAGAAGAGAAGAGTCCCAATTTGATGATGTTAAGATTTCATTCAGCAGCTTTTCTGCACCCAATTTGATGATGTTAAGATTTCATTCAGCAGCTTTTCTGCACCCAATTATTGAATGAATGCAAATTTCAATGAATTTCTTTCTCTGGATCCATGTTTTTCTTTTCCCTTTTTATCTTTTTGCTCCCCAATTCCCTTGTGTACATTAATTAGCACCTGCTGGAGTTGCTTCCTCAACAGTTTGAGGAACCAAAATTTGTCTCTCTTCTAGGGCTCAATCTTCACAGGATGAGGAGACCCAAAATGAGTTTGAAGGGCTCCTCTGAGAGCTGCTTGACTGCTCCATCAAGCTTCAGATCATGCAAACAGTTTCTTTAGCATCATGGTTGAGCCAGCTCAGAATGCAATTCACCTTTGATTGCTTCATGAGTTGGTGGCCTTATAGAAATCATGAGCCTAAATTTGCAAACAATTGCCCTTCATATAATTGATTTGGAACCTTCCTTTTTTGTTGCAGTAGCTTTTGAAACTAACTAGAACATGGCAGTTTCAAGAGATCTGTTCTTTTTACAGAATGCAACATTCTATAAAGTGTCCTGACTTTGCTTTTGTTGTGAGGAAGGTCAAATGCACTCATCATATTTATGTCACAATTGGGCATTCTAGTGTCAAGGTTAGTTTTACAATTTTGCATGGGAGAAGTGCATTCCTTGGTAGTATAAACCTCCAATTCCTTGGGCATTAACAGCCACCATGACATGAGTTCACTTGCTTGGAAGAGAATAGGCTTGTGAAAGTTCCAGATATGCAGACCAACTTATGAGGCATGTGAACTGCAAACTGGTGATTTGTCCACAGATTTGACTGAGATTGGAAGAAGATTCCGACCTTTGTTGGCTCCAAGGTTTTTCTTCAGGTATGTCTTTCATTTCTAGACTTTCAATTTGTGTTGTTGAAGTGCGCACTTCTGCTAATTTAGTGTAGACACTTGTTCTTCTCAAAGAGCAGCTCTCATATGACATGGTCACAAGATCTCTTACACATAAAAATTTGAAGATGGTTACTATATACGCTTCTTGGTTTTGACAATTTGTTTAGTTCCTGGTTATTTGTAATTTCCATGAATTCATCGTATCTGGATAAAGAGTCAACTGATGGGTGCACATACCATAAACAAGTGTGGTATGCCTTTCATGTTAATTTGAATATTTTAGATACTGCTGAATCTGGAGACTCATTTCCACAAATTCTCTATTCTCAAAGTTGTTGGGTCATAAGAAACTTCAATCTCTACTCTTTTTCTCTTTGGTGCATTGCAATCCCTTCTCTTTTCTATCCCACATCATGGCTGATTCACTTGCCTCAAGATAATTTACTTGTTGCGCATTGTTAGTTGGTAGGCAGTAAACCATGCAACTGAGCTAATCACCATGGTTAGAATTGGAACCCAACAAAAATCTTTTTATTGTCCACTTATGTCCATCCATCCTTCATGGCGCTCTGGTGGGTACTGGTTCACTCTGGCCAAAGGACATTCCCACAATTATGTGGGGCTAGACTCGGCTACCTCCTTTTCCTAGGCCCCTGATTTTGGGGACAGCCCCATAAGGTTTTTCTCATCAAAGGAAAGCAGGAATTATAACAATTTATTGAGCTTAGTTGTTGGGTGTCGAGTGATGGGTATGTAGGTGGAGTTGCTAGTTAGTCTTTTGCTAGATGCCAATAGGTAAGCATTAAGTTTTTTGATGGAAAAATTTGAACAAGTTGTGTGACAATTGTGTTAGAGCTTAGTTGTGAGATGTTGACTCTCGGGTAGAAGGGGTTGCTGGGTAGTTTTCTACTCAAGAAATGTCAGCAGACTAGACTAGAGTGTGGCTGATTTGCTTACAAGATTTTTGCCTGTTGTGAGGGACAAAGTGTCTACTAGGATAATATACCATCTGCGGGGAAAGAAGAATTGGTGGCAACGCTGGACCACCACTGTGAAGTGAAGGAGCAAGAAGGCCATCATTATCTTGTCTGCCCAGGCAAACAATTGTGAAAGGAAAAGATGTAAGAAGCAGATGATGGGTGAACATGATGATAAGGAATTCGAAGTCATCAAACAGCAAGTAGCCTCTGAAATTTGTTGTTTACCCACCTGAAATTTCTATTCTCTATACTTGTTCTTATGCAAGAATCCTCTGGGAGAGATTTCCCGGCCAGCATGGATAGATAAAGGTGCATGAGGAAGGAAAAAACTTTTCAAAAAAAATAGCAACTGGGATCCATTTTTCTCAGCTGATATTTTAGTGTACGCACATATTTATTCATGAGATTCTGCTTGAAGTGGCCCTGTAACAGTAGACCCAGAGATATGAAGAGTGAACACTGTAGAGCAGCTCCCTCCAGTGCTCAGTATGTGGCCCAGGAAAATCAAAATGGATGAAGAAAAGTCAAAACATGCCGTTTTGGCACAACGAAGTAGTTTTGGTCCAGCATTTTTCCCCAGCATAAAATGATCACCAGGTTTTGATGACAAGTGTCTACCAGGTGCCTACATTAGTACTTTTTTTAAAGTCATGGGCATCTTGCCCCAAGTCAAAAATATGTGCACTAGAGTAAAAATTGTGAAATTGTTAGTAAAAATATTTTTTATTTGGTAGTAAATATTGTTGGCAGTAATGATAATTTTTGTTATATTTTGCAATGTATCAAAATCACAATGTATTGATGCATCATGCCATCATGCATTATGTTGTGTTATCATTATGAATCTCATGATACATATGTATTTTATAAATAAGGACGAAAAAGTTTTCAAAATCATATTGACAAGAGGTTGTCACGTTTTTGGGTTTATGGTTGTTGTAGGGTAGTTATTAATGTATCAAAAAATATCAATACACTACTCATTGGTGAGTAGTATATTGGTATTTTTGAAATTGACACTTAACATACATTTCACACCACTTTTCGATTGTAAGGCTCAAATTGTTATATGCCACATGTTTTTCAATACATTAAGGATTAATTGATACACTAAGATTTTTTCAATTGAAAGCTACCAAGCATGTTTAAACATAGCAAAGGTGGGAAAGTTTTTTCAAAACCCATGGACAAGGGGTTACCATGTTACTATGTCTATGATCATTGTAAGATAGTTGTTAATGTATGAAAAAAATATTAATACACTACTCACACATTGTGTGACCAATGCATTCCATTTATGATTATTTTTTCACACATGACAAATTGATGGCTACACACAAAAAAATGACACCTAGTCTATGTTTCTTACCACTTTTTCAATTGTAGCCAATTGTCATTTGCCATGTGTTTTTTAAAAACTACATTAAGAATTTGGTGATACACTAAAAAAATTTCAATTGAAGTTTTCATACATGCTTAATCATAATAAAGGTGGGAATTTTTTTCAAAATCCATGGACAAAAGGTTGTCACGTTTCTATGTCTATGGTTACTATAAGATAATTGTTAATGCATCAAAAAAATAGCAATGTATTATTCACACATTTGTGAACATTACATTCCATATATCACCATTTGTTTTTCACACATGATAAATGGATGGTTGCATATCAAAAATTGACATATAGTTTGTGTTCCCCACCACTTTTCCACACATGACAAATATATGGCATTTGGCAATTGTCTACAATTCCCACAATTTTTCTATTACAACCAATTGTTATTTGCCATGTGTTTTTGGATACACTAGAAAGTTTTTAATACATTAAAAATATATTTGAAAGTTGGCATGCACATGTGTCTAAACATAATAAGGCAAATGTTTTATCAAAATACATGGACAGAAGGTTCTCATGTTTCCAATTTTATGGGTATTATTTAATCAAATAACAATAATATGTTAATGGCACATGATGTGAACAATACATTTAGTGTATTATCATTATTCCACACTTGAAATAGTGACCACATATGAAAACTTGACACTTAGTCTATGTTCCCATCACTTTTTGATTGTAACCAATTGTTATTTGTCACTTGCACTTTTGAAAATTGAAATTGTTGAACAAACCATCAAATTGATATGTAGTCATTGTATAAAAAATTCATCATAATGGAATCTTGTTTCAAAAATCAATTCTAATTTAATCTCCTTTTAGGCAAATATTCCAAAATTTGCCATGCATGATCATTTCAATTTCCCACAATTAAATGTGTGAACCATTAATTAAACAATGGGTATTGCTAAAAAATCCTTTGATACATTCAAGTACTGATGCACTAATGCATTAATATAATGACATATTAATACGTTAATACATAAATGCATCAATATATTGATATATTACATCTAAAACATAAATATTTTATTATGGTTTAGAGAATTGCTTATGAAAGTACCACAAATCCATGATTTACTTGAAAGCTTTGCCATTTTGAAGAATGTATTATATAGTAAAATATGTCATTATACATTATAATATTGAACTAATTAGTTCAAAAAGTTGCACCTCAATGTGTCACCTTGATTGTTAAAAATTTCGTTAATGATTTCATGAAAAGAATTTCAATATATTAACAGATGGAAAATTTAATCCCACATGTACATTAATACATAAGAATATTGGATAGGAAAGGTAAGTTACATCAAGTAGTGCATTGTCAAACTCAATTAACAATATTCAAGTTCATGCAAACCAAAGTTTAGTCCCCACACAACTCAAGTGTAATGAAGGAATGATAATTACATACATTCTGAATTGGGCACATTCACCACTAAATTGCCCCATACAAATAATCACAACTTTGTTTATCCTTCATTTCATGCTCCTCGATGAACTTTTGAATTTTTTATTTTTTGATAATTTAAATGATCAAATCTGCCATTCTAACATTCATTCAAGATCTACACCCACAAATTCAATACAAGATGAGTAAGTTTGTAAAGTTAAAACATTACACTTAAATGACGATACACTGTAATTTGATGTGCATCATACTACATTATCTAAATTGATACATTGATACATTACAACTTGATACAAAAAAATACTAAAGAAAAACAATTGAATATCATATTTTTAATTCATCAAATGTATTGTGTAATGTATTGCTTAGATGTTTTGTTATTCAAATATTAATGCACTACAAGTTAATGCACTTACATTTTAATATTGATGACCCAAATTGACTTTTCAACCTACATGGTAACCTTAGAAAATTTTGGAAAAAATTCACAAACTCAATAATTTGAAGGAAAAAAGGTTCATAGATATAGTATCAAATGTTGCAAATAATGAATGGATAATTTAAGATTTGATACTTAATTATGAAATGTCTCTTGAATGTACCACAACTATAATTTTTGTATAATATTGTTATATTCTCATTTGATCCAAACCCACAAAATTTCATGAAAGCATAATGCAATTTATGAATGTTTATTCATGTGTCAAAGTTATTTTCATTTTCTTTTCTTGAATTGTTTTGTTTCATTTGATTTCATTACACTTTTACATTCTAGGGTATAACATTACTAACTTCACCATTCTTGAGGAATATTTTTTGAATTTTGAAACTAAATAAAAGGGTTAAGAAGTTTTTTTAAATATGTACAAGTAATTACACATTAGACCTAGTATAACAAAATACATTTTATAAGCTTTACAAGTGTACCAAAAGCTTTTCAAGTAAAATGGATTCAAAATAAGTTCACACAATGAAAATAATCAAAATATATGTCACACATTGAACATATAAAGTTTTTCCACATCAATATAATGCATTGCATTGTATCAATTTTCTAATACATAGATCTAGTTACATTGATACAATAAAAACTTGAAACAAAGAAAATCATTAATATAAGGAAATAAAAAACTCTCAAAATTGTCAATGCATTTGTGAACATGTAACAAATAATGAAATTCACAAATTGTAAATAATGTATAGGTGGGGAGCAATGAAAATCTTACAATAAATTTTGCTATCACAAATTTTTCTTAGTTTTGAGTACCCAAAAAAATCTTTGATCTAATTGTTGTAAGAAATCACACAACTTGTTGCTACCTTGTACTTAACTATTTGTTCCAATAACATGAATTGGTTCAAATTGTGAAAAATGCAAAATTCATCAAGAAGTTCAAAGTTCCTATCAATGAACATGCAAATGCATTTAAAACAAACATAACAAATTGAACTTTACTTGTGATACATTGTATCATAGCCCTTTTTTACCTCTTTCATCATGGGTGTAAACTTGAATTCAAATTGGCTGCCATGTGCACAATATGGACTTGAACTTGAATTGGGTGCTATATGCACAATGTGAACTTGAACTTAGGCAATTGGTTGCCATGTGCATAGAACATAGATTATCCAAATGGCTATTCACAATGGAAATTTCACAATGACAAACAAATTTTCTATGTTGTTCAATTCACTAACTTCCAATGAGGAAAAAAATGCAATATCTTACATTCAAGTTGCACTTTTTTAAAAATATGTTACTTATTTGGTTAATAACTTTGAAATAAGGGATGATCTCACATACTCAGCAATGAAATTGTCTTAGGAAAATCAATAATAAATATGAAAATATTCTACTAACAATATCACTCACCTTCACAAGTTTATCATGGTTTAATTTTCAAGTATAACTTGAGTATTGGAATTGCTCCTCCTCGAAATTGTTACAGAGAAAAAGAATGGCATAAAAAAAGAAGGGAAAGAGAAAGAGAAGGGGTGTTCAAGAGTTGTTTCTTGACCATTTCATCTACAAAACAATAGCTCCTTTTTTTTTCCTTGTTCCTTGACTTTTCAATAGATCAGTTATATAAACACCTACCAATAGATAATGCAATAGTTCACAATAAAACACTTAGTTTATAAACAAAATCCCTCACCCAAATCCTAAAAATTGAAAAAAATTACAACATAATCAATTTGCAAAAGAAAAGAAACTAAGAAGTGCAAAGCATTGTACCTTTAAACCTTAAGCAATGCATCATGGTCATGACATGGGGCACTTATGCTTCATGATTTTGCCATAACTACCTAGATGACAATAAAATATAATCATGGTCGTACAGGGATACACAAATGTTTGATACAGTACTTGCAGGATACAAAGTTACCCCATGAATTTCCCCGCTAGGGAAACTGTTTTTCACTTCTTCGCATCCATATTCAGCTGTTTGAGATTTTTGAATAGGGCAGACTCCTGTTGTAAACACCTGCCATCAAAACCTGACGATCATTTTATGTTTGGGGCATTTTTGCACATGATGCTGAGGCTGCACAGCAGAGCCTCGATTTGCCAGATAGTTTGATTGGTCTAGGTGGGTTGCTATTATTAGTCTCCCACCTGTTTGCAGTCCGAGTGTTCGTTTTATGGGTGGGGTTGGAAAAAGTAAATAACTAATCTTGGATGCAAGAAAAAAAATTTACAGGGTCAGATACTGAGCACTGGTGACATCCATCCCCTCTTTTGCTGTTTAGGATGAGGTCTATGTTGTGAGCATGAGATGCAGATTGTACCAGTAATTGGCTTGAAATCAGAGGTAATTTACAAACCAAAATGAAATTTGGTTGGGCCTGTGGTCGGATGACTGTTGAGTTCATGGCGCAGAAAATGTGTTGAGGAAGAAGAATGAGTGTTTTTTCTAATAATTTTATTGAAGCAGCAGTTGACATCAAATTACTCATGCAAGTGAGCCTGTACCTCTAAGCTCCAGTACATGATGCCAGGAGGAAAAAGAACATTGTTTAATATCATGTACAGCGATTTCTCCTGGCGCCAGGTAGAGATTTGGTTGGTTGTATGATCTGTGCAGCAGATGCTTGAATCCATGCAGTGGCATCATCCTGGCTGATGAGAAAGAGATTTCCTTAAATTGTGACAGGCAGTTGCAGGCCTGATACAGTGGCCAAACTGGAAGAATACAACCATAGAAGGGTGTCATAATCGAGAAAGGAGTCAACAACATGGTAGAGTGCCACTTTGTTAACCAGGGACTCATTGGGGAAAATGGCATCAAACACTGAGAAATATGAATTATGGTAAGCTCCATTGTTGGGAAGGAAAATTGTGACCATTCCTGCCGGATGTTGCCCTAGGAGAGCTGCCACATCCACTGACTCTACAAGGCCAAGAGTTTGTGAGTAAACTGACTGAATGGGGAAGAATCGTATTCATGGCTTGCTGAAATTCTCCAGCCACCAAAGACGTATCTGTACATGATCGTGACAAATTTATCAGTGTGTTACAAAATTGTGATCAATACAGTGCAAGATTGTCAAACTCTTGTATTGTTCAGCTGCAACATATATCTAAGTAAAGAGCATCCCTAGTGGTGTTCAGTATGTAACCCTGCAAAAACTTTCTCACATATTTATTTACTTTTTTGCAACCCCGCCCATAAAACTGTAACAGGGACTGCAAATAGGTGGGAGATTACTAATTGCAAACCACCAGGACAAATCAGAAACAGAGAGCAGCAGTTAGATCATATTTATTACTTTCTTCTGCGGTGGGTGCATGGCTTTGCTGTGCCTTCTACCAACCTCAGCAAACTGTGCAAACATGCTGGGTGGAAACAATTTTGCTGAGCAAATCACGCATGTTTTGACTTTTCTTCATCCAATTGTAATGTGCAGGGTCACATACCGGGCACCACCGGGGATACTCTAAGTACATGCTGAACATTGTTTTGTCATACGTATCAGGCTGAAGCATAGGCGAAGCAACAGGCCTCTTGGACAGCAGCATCATTTTGCAACCACTCAAGGAGAGTAGGTGCATCTGCTAGCAATAGGAATCCGGGTTTTGTAGCATACAAGTTGATGATGTATTCCCAAGCTCCCATGGTTGGATGTTCCATATCCCAAAACACCACCTTTCCTCTATGCTTGCACACTGTGTAGAGAGGCTTTCCTGTAGCTGGATCCATATCTGCACAACTGCTATTGCCCAATCCTTGGCAACAAGGAAGCAGCCCATCTGACAAACTTGCAGTTCATATCATATTGCAGCAGCATGTAATTAGCTCAACGTCAAACAAGCCAGCTTTACAAATACAGACTGAACCCTAAACCCTAAACCCGGAGACCAGTTCTAGCATCATCTCCCTGCTGAGAAGAACTCCCACATGTAGAATGTCCAACAATTCCCAGTGGTTCTATCAAGTGAAGTTAATCTCCATTGTATTGTGTAGAAGCTCAAGCGACACTCAAGATTTCTCAATACAATTCAAGCATGAACCTATAGACAGATTTGAGTTGGACAAACTGAGCTCAGGAACACGATTTCTGACATACCAGCAGCTTTTGCTTGTTTTGTAAATCTAACCAAATGCAAGATACTGATCCAAGATGATAAAGTGAGCGCCAGGATTTCTGGTGTTGATCTTCTCAACGGCACTTAACAGAAGTTAATTGTGAATTTGAGCAGAAGGGTCTACAGAAGTGTCACAGATAGTGTAGTTGTATTTCTGTGTGTAGTGAGGAGTAAAGTTGGGAGGGACTAGGTTGTATACCATCACATCTTAAAGACCCAGATTATACAATCTCTGTGAGTTGTAACTGATTCGTGCCACCACTCTCTTTATATACACCAAGTGCTCCTCCTGCAGCAAACAAAAATTGCAATAGAATCTGAAGAGCTGATCCAAAGAAGCAATGAAACTTGAAGAAGAAATGATGTGTGATGAATACATGAAAGACATGACACTCTCAAGCATCCCCAGCGGTGCTCAGTATTTGACCCTGCAAAAATATTTCTCACATCCAAGTTTTTTTTTTTTTTGTTCCCAACCCCATCTATACAACTAAAACTCAAACTGCAAATAGGTGGGAGATCACTAATAGCAAACCACTTCGACCAATCATTATGATTGGTCTATCAGAAACAATCAGCAGCAGTCAGATCATATTTATTAAACTCTTCTTTGGCAAGTGTTAGGCTTTGCTGTGCATTTTACCAGCGTCAGCAAACTCTGCAGATCAAAACCATTTTGCTGAGCCAAACCCAGCATGTTTTGACTTTTCTTTGTCCAATTTTAATGAGCAAGGTGACATACTGAGCTCACCACAGCTGGGGATGCTCTTAGTTTGCAGCTGGGTCTAATAGTCGGCAGCAATTGTTTCTTTGTTTGTTTGTTCACTGGAAACCAGGCTGAGAGTCTTGATTGTTGCTTGACTAGTGCTTGCATACATATTTAAGCAAACTTTTTGATGCTAGACATGTGATCTGTATGAATCAGAAACTGAAGAAAAAGGATTTGGATCGTACAGCACATGTTGGCATTGAAGACCGTGTAGTTATTGCCATCCACAGTTACAAGAGAGATGGAGTTTGCCAGAGCTACTTTGGAGTAAGGATCTGTGCTGAGGAAGAGCTGGAGACTGTCAACTTTGCCACCCAATAGGAACTGCACAGAGTATGTTAAATGAACTTTACTCTGTGCACTGTCAATTGAGGTCATGTTAAGTAAAGATATGGCAGAGGGGTAGGAATCCCTAGCAACTCCGTTGCAAAAAAAAAACTAAACGTCAAAAACACATGATCACAAGTTCATGTACAGCTGCATGCTGCAATCAATAATAAAGTGCAATTCATGCAGGTATTAGTAAGAGAAGGAGAAACAGTTAGATTTGATTGATCTGCAACCTCATGTGCAGCTGCACATGCTGTGCAATGATTAACAACAACAAAGCAATCCAAAAACTAGAAAGAGAAGGAAAAAAACTGTGATGAAAAAAGCAGGAGCAGGATGCAGATCATGCTTTACTCAGGCCAGGAACACATACATCTTCTTCTACCCTTATAATAAAGTTGTTCATTCTAGAATCTCATCATCAGAGCAATTATACTAGAAGAGTCTGTAACATACCTCCTGCTGATACAAGAAGCAGTGAGGCAGAAATTATATGGAAACATGCCGGTATCAAAGAGGTGATCAGCTGCTGCGGCTGCTGCTTCCAGCATGGAATCAGATATTCAAGCTTGCAGGCCATAGCTGCAAACTTCAAGAGCTAGCGCTGTGTCTCCACAAACTTGTACAAAAATTTACAAGCGGCCACATAAAGATTTCATTTGGGTTTGGATTTGTATAAGTAGTAGTTAATCTCTAGCTAATTCCAGATTTAGCAAAATATTTATGGCAGCAGCTACTTTTAGCTGTGATCCTATGAAGAGCATCCCCACCAGTGCTTAGTATGTGACCCTGCAAAAATATTTCTCATGTCCAAGTTTAGTTATTTACTTTTTGCAACCCCACTCGTAAAACTGAAGGTGGGACTGCAAATCGGTAGAAAAAATGAAAGACAGGATGAACTCAGTTTACCACAAAAATTGATGGGTTTTTTTTTTTTGGTTACCTCTACCTTGAATGGTATTGTATTTTGTTTAGGTGCTTTTTTTCTGAATCTCACCCTGTTTATGATCAAACTCAGTGTTCTAGTGTTGTGTTTTTTTAACTGTAAAAATAACTCTACTATATGTCTCTAATGATCAAACATTTTTATAAATTTATATTAATTAGTTGTGGGTGCATTTTGCTCAGACTGGCAAAACGCGCAGCCAAGCATAAAACCTGTTGTTGATTGGCCAGATGGTTTGATTGGTCAAGGTGGATTGCTATTAATAGTCTCTGACCTTTTGCCATACCAATTTCAGTTTTATAGGTGACTAGGTTGGGAGAAAGTAAATTACTAATCTTTGATGTGAGAAATGTTGTTCTACAGCCAAAAACAAAACCACCTTTTACACCTGGGAGCTTGATGAGCTTCACAGCCTTCTTTCCTGCCTTGTAGCTGCTCCTGCTGGCCCAGAGCCCACAGAGACTAGGGAACAGGCTAGTTTTCATTTGGTTCCACGTTTTTAGGAATGTTCACCACGTGTTGATTGACCTTGAACTAACCAGTGGCAGGGTTTTTTTTTTCAATTTTGTGGTGTCAAAGTGGTGATCATCCGTAAGACAATTTAGCCAAATCTTGTGATAAGAAAACGTGAAAATAAAACAAATTAGAATCCATCTATATTTTTGGCCACTGCTGCAACTTAGGATAGAATGTGGATTTTTTTAATAGAATGATTTTTCGAAATTTGGCAACTAAGAAACTCAAAAAACACTAAAATTTCACCAATTTGGAAAAAAATCACCATTTGGAAAAAAATTGCCCAGAAAAAAACCCCTGAGATTCAGTGGTGGTCTGGCATATAGTCACACAGTCACAAGCTAACAGGAACCTTCCACATTTACTTGTGTACTGAGAGGCTGAATGGGAATTATAGTGTGCACTATGATGTTAAACACCCCATAACACCCACCTCTTTGTACATGTCCTTATTAGAGCATGCCCAAAGACAGCCCTCTATCAGTATTGAGCACATCCAGTGTGCACTGTTTAGTTCCTCCCCCATCCCCACCCATGGACCTGGAAAGATGGACTATTTAACCACCATCGCCTAGGCTAATCATTGTAATCAGCCAATGAAAAAAATTCATTTATTGCTGAGAAAGAATCATTTCATGCTACATGCCACTCAAAAATATTTCATTTTGCTTATACATGCACCTTAATAACATGTGTATTTTTCAGGCCCCAACAGGTTTATAATGTGTTTTTGCAAATCTTCATCTAAAAAGTATTATTCAGGGCCATTTTACTGCCATTATTGGGCATGCTCTTACATGTTTATGCATAGTACTGCATGTTGCTAGTTTAGCACATGTTTTGTTTTTTTTAAAAATAAAATCACGTTCAGCACATGTTTTGTTTTTTCAAAAAATAAAACCACATTCTACATGTCTTGCAACATGCACTTAGATTAGGTTCTAGGCATATAAATCATAAGTGGGTATAGGACTGAAACTATGTATGTTTATTACATAGCTATGAAAATCTATGTTTTTGTTAATGTGTCGAAAACTTTTCACATGACTTTCCACATGAATTATTATGTGAAAGTCATGCACATTAATTGAAACTATGACCACACCATAATTAAATTATGAAATCCAACTAACAAGTAAATCATTAAACTTAATCATTAGATAATTACATAAATAATAGTCTAATTATATCAAGTTACAAGCGCATGTAGTGTTACATGTTGTAATGATGAAAAAAGACTTATTCAAAATAAACAAGGTTTTTTCAAAATGGAGGAAGGTTTTGGAAAACAAAATGTTCAATCATTAATTTGCAGAGGAACAATTACTCCTTATAACATGGCCTCCATTAATATTTTAAAAAATGGCTAAGTCTTTACAAACACAAATAACACACTTACAATCAGAAAACCCTCACTTTTTTTTATCTTCTTTCAGTGTTGAAATCAATGGTACTTCTTCATTCCAAACATTATTTTCAGGAATATGCTTCCACAATTTGAGATGTTTGATGAATTTTTGGGCATTCTAATTTTTCAAAAAAAAAAATCAACAAAAATAATTATATTTTATAGATTTCAATTGAATTTAAAAACTTAAATCCAATTCAATTCAATTCAA
>Ga0116229_10008182_pt1 | contig 16322 bp, 17 predicted proteins | sample S1TSphgellanicum_3_FD_87313 | JGI IMG/M metagenome (GOLD analysis project Ga0116229, IMG submission 87313) | Host-associated microbial communities from peat moss isolated from Minnesota, USA - S1T2_Fc - Sphagnum magellanicum MG | ecosystem: Host-associated > Plants > Peat moss > Unclassified...
AACTTAGACGGCGTGATATTGAAGGTGGAGGGGGCGAAAGGGGTGCCGGGGTAGGGGGGGGGAGGCGAGGCCGCACTAATTTTAAAAAGTAAAAAATATGTAAGTAAAAATATAAAGTGCAATATATTGGTTGTTGGGTAAAAATTCTATGTTAATTAGTTAAACAATAGGGTACATTTATTAAAATAATCAATTTGATTATAATATAAGGTATGTAATAATATGTAATAATGGATTATAATTAATATAGGGTGGCTTTAATATGTAGATATTAAAATTTTAGATAATAATAGGGTGATAAAAAATAGGTTAGACAATTATCTAATACCCCCCCTAAAAATCGTCATTTAACGCACGTAAATCCCAAACTTTACACTTCGTATTTCCACCGGGATAAATTCACAATACCATCAAAGGTAAGCATGTTAGTTGAACATATGTTATAGATAATGAAGTGAAGTTATGTAAATATGGGTTGTAGAAGGGCCATATTGGAGATTGAGAGTATACCTTGGTTAGGTAAAGGGTATAGGTTCAACCAACATGTGTTTTTTGCTTTCTTCTCCCCATATTTTTTGTTATTTGGGCATGACCCTAAGCTTCTAACCAAGTTGGTTTGTGAAGATGTGATAACGATAATGAACTTGGATGATCTGTCAATGGAACTTGAGCATATGAATAGTGAATAATTTTGTTTTAATAATTGATGCCAATGCTTATGGAAAATTTGGTCATTATTCAACATCAAAATACACTTCATTATGCCACTATTTGTAAAGGTGGCCATTGGCTTTGAGTTTGTAGGTCCAAGCCAAGAAGTTTATGTGTACTTGTAACATTTGATGTGGTTACAAGACATATCATTTTGAGGACTCTACAAAAGATTTTGTTTTTTGGGGTGTTATTGCTAATGGGATGGAAAACCATGTGCATAATTGTGGATCCTATCATTTGTTCTTGCACATTGATGGTGAGGTTGACTTGTCTTCGATAATTATCCTTCTTGGATTGTGTTGTATGTTGTGTGACCAATCCATTTGGACACCAACTATGTTAATGTGTGATTGGCATTCTACAAATTGGCATATATGATGTGTTATGTCATTTCTAGCAAAGGTATTGATTGGAAATTGGGTGTGTCTTTGGTGTAGAAAACAAATAGGTACCTATATATCAATGGTGTGCATGTAAGTATAAATAGTTGTTTTACATGCTATGCAAAATAATGAGAAATTATTTACATTTACATTTCATGTTATTTATATATTTGAATTTACTTCCATGATGTGTGTGTGTGTATTTATGAAATACATTAACAGGACATGTAAAACAAATTTGTCATGTAAGTGTGAATCATGATGCAATACCCCAATTAAAGTATTGCACTTTTCATTTTCCTTGTCTAGATTATTTTGTATGATTTAGATGTTTATATTTATCTTGCTTAGGTTGCACATTGTTATATAATATCAATGACAATCAACTAATGGACAAGTTATTTTGATTTTGTGAATATTAAATTCCATTTGAATGAAAATATTGAAGGACACTAAATGTAACTTGAATTGTTCAATTTATTGAATTGAGTTCAATTGAAGATAAATGGGATGCAAATTGGTGCATAAGGTATTGAAAATTTGTTCATGATTATGGTGTTCAAAAGGAATTTTTTTTTTGAAAACATATTTTTAAAAACATCTTTTCATTCTTTTTTATTTGAAAATCGACTGAATACATTCCAATTTGGAACTATTGTTCAAAAGGATGGCTTATGAAATTTAAAACTACTCTACCCAACCTAGCTTCAATGAATGATTTTCATAAAAATTATTACACGAGATGTGTGTACCAAAAATCACAAAACACACAACATATATATATGTGTGTGTGTGTGTGTGTGTGTTAGATAATTGATTTTTTAAAAATATGATTCACATTTGATTATGAAATATTTGAAATTAATTAAGCGATTGATAAAAAGACTCATATGCACCCACCTTGCTCATATTACCACCGTAAAATGAAGGTCTTTGTGTTTGGGTGTGATTTTTCTGTAATGAGTTTTTTCCATTGTTGAGGTGTTCTTTTATAGCTTGATAAAATCTTAGTCCAAAATGGAAGGTGATTTTCGAAATTTCATCATGTATAAATGTTTGCTATTGCTTGTTAATAATTATGCATAACAATAAGTGTAGGTGTCAACATGGTAACACATGACAAAGCACAAAGTTCATCAATCAACAAAACCAATGCTAATAAGCAACTCTCCATTAATTAATGAAATCCAAAGCCAATGAAACCTAACTTATATTATCTTTTTACATGTTAATTATTCTATGAGTTAAATGAAATTATAAATAATTTCTCAAAATTTTGAAAAAACATCTACCTATTTATCATTTGCATAGATGATTATCAAAATTGGTAGGGCAAGCCAACACAAAGCCCAAGATAGTTATGGATACATAAATTGAGATTACAAAATATTCCACAAATTAAAGTCCTAGGAAAAAAAAAAAAGAATAAATACATTATTCAAAAATTTGTTAGCTGCCCATTATTTAAATTTTATTATTATTAAAAAGTTGTGTTACCTAGGTCAGTAGGTCCTGTTAGTTTGGGTAAAAGTAATTTATTATTTCTGGTGAAAATGCCTTTTTACCCTGGATAAAAAAGACAGCCCTGATTAGGGTTGAGCTGCTATAGAGAGAGAGAGAGAGTAGGGAGAGCGACATGGGGGACCGGACGACGGGACCACCACCACCATGCTTGCTTTCTCGCTCTTGATTGGAGTCTCTGGTTGTCTGGCTGCCAAATGCGGCACCAAATTAGCTCCGGATGTTGAAAACAGCGAGTGGGTGGTTTTGATTTCATAGAATTTGGTCCACTTTTGAGGGGTTTTTGCGAGAAATCTGTGGGTTTGCTTCTTTCTTCATGGTGTTTGTGTTTTTTTGTGATTTGGGAAGAAGAGTTTGTGTTTGATGGCGAAGCTGTTGCATTGCTTGAGAAGGAATGTGTGCTAAATTAAAATCCTCTTCAACTCCATGTATAGAAGAAGCAGCAGCGTTTCTGGTCCTTCTCTTGAGCTTTTCTCTGGGCTTCAGAAGAAAATCCCCTTGTTTCATCAGGTCCATTCTTGGGCTTTCGGGGTCCTTTTGGTTCTGTCCTTTGCAATTCAGCTTGTCGCATTTTTTCTTAAAGAATCTCTGAAATAAATCCTTTTGAGAGGATTTGGTTGCTGATGATCAGGAGCAACAATGCCTTAGGTCTAGGGTCCATTTGGATGGTGTGTTCTTGTTTAGGGTTTTGGTTCTTTGTTTCCGATTTTGTTCCTTCTTCGTCTGTATCCATCCTCTTGGATTTTAGGGGCTCTTCTCTTTATTTCTGATTCTTCTTGTCGCCTTTTGCGTTTTTCCCCATTGCGCAAATCGAGGTAATGGGGAGCAATAATCGCATGGATTCCAGGCTGCTACACTTGGATGGGGGAGATGACCCAGACTCTCCTGAAACTGAAGTCATTGGGTATGTGATTTCTTCTTCTTCTTCTTCTTCTTCTTGTACTGCTCTGCGCTTTGCTCTAGAGTCTTGCAATCCCAGTCACCTGCAATGGGTGGTGATCAAACTTGTATCTTGAGAGTGATAATCCAGCGTCCTTTTTCTTGCATCAAAAAGCTTCAGCCCATTTGCTCAATTGTTGAGGAATGCTCTTTGTTGTGAAGAATCTGGTCAGGTACAAAAAAAATTGATTTGTGCTTTTGGCTCTGTGTGAAAGGGGGAAGAAGAAGCGAGGTCCACGAGCTTCTACTGGAGAGAAAAATGGAAAAGGTCTACGACATTTCAGCTTGAAAGGTCAGTTTTTTTTTTAAAAATTATTTCGGGGTCTCTTCTCAGTCATCCCAACTCTTGTTTTTTATCTTTTTTTCTAGGTCACCACCAATACTGGATTTGTCATCAATCTGTTTTCTCTAATCTTTCATGGAGTTCTTTTGATCAATGTGTTTCTTTTCTGCAGTGATTCAGGTTTTTGCCTTGTTGGGTTCACTCAGATTGTTAAAGGTTTTATTCTGTGTAAGTATAAGTAGGGATATGTGATCTGCTGCAACAACTGACTGCTGTAGGTTACAATGGAGGTGTGAATTTGCCAGACTTCTTCTTTTATGCAGCAGAGATTTGTTTCACTAATTTTGCTCATTGTTGCCCATGGGTTCTTTTCTGAGGTTGCAGTCTGTGAGAAGGTGGAGAGCAAAGGTCGCACAACTTACAATGAGGCAAGTTTCTTTCCTTTTCCACATGGCTGTTTTTTTTTGGGGGGGTCAGAATTGGGTTAGTGTACTCTTGTTCACAGTGTTCACAATTCGGACGTCGCATCCTATGGAAACAGATTTGTGGGTCCATTGAACTCTGTCTATGGATTGTGCAGGTTGCAGATGAATTAGTATCTGAGTTCACAAATCCAGATAGTCCTCGCATTTCACCAGATCAGGTATTATATCATCCAGCTAGCAACAATGAGAGACTCAGAGAGAAAGTGAAACTCATTGTATGGGAAGTTGATCTAACAGCAGTAGACCTCATTGCAGGATCCTGGCTTTGACAGAGGAAATTATGATTTTGGTAGTCAAGAAAAAGTGCCTATTGTTTGTTTTGTATGCTAGGATGAAAAAAACATACGGCGACGTGTATACGATGCTTTGAATGTGCTCATGGCCATGGGCATCATTTTGAAGGACAAAAAGGACATTCAATGGAAGGGTCTTCCTTCTTCTGCAAGCCTTGACGATGACCAAGAACTGCATGTGCGTTTTTCATTGATTTTTGATATAATTATCTTTTGTTTTGTTTTGTTTTGAAAGGAGCTGCACATACATAGACAGTGAAGGGCTGTTGTTAAGTTGTGATGTATATAACCTCTGTTGATGTTTTCTTCTTCTGTCTGCAGGGTGAAGGGATGCGGGTCAGAGATAGAAAGGAAAGAATAGAAAGGATAGAAAAGAAAGCTGCTTATTTACATGATCTTCAAGCTCAGGTATCACCTGCTTTGTTGAGCAGGTAAACTTTGACAGAGTCTTCTGTGACATTGTCTCTTTATTATCTGTAGTGACAGGGGGTTCTGGTGGGGATTGGGCATGGAAGATGACAGGCCTGGAGAATCTAGTAAGTCGCAATGAAAGACTTTATCATGGGACAAACTCTGTTCCTGCCGGTGGTGTCACTCTTCCCTTCATTCTTGTACAGGTTTGACACTGATACTTTGATAGGCCATTTTAAGGCACATAAGAGCGCACTCTGCTCTACCATTTGTCTACGCCATTTATAGTAAATTTCCTAATTAGTCCTTTTTATTGTTATTCTCTGATTGTCGTTGTCTTTGATTCTTTTGGCAATGGAAAATTTCAGACCCAGCCACAAGCGACTGTGGAAGTTGAGATCTCTGAAGACATGCAAGTTGTGCACTTTGACTTCAACAGGTTTGTTTTTTTCTCTTAAGTTTTTGCTGTTGCATTGAGAAGCTAATTGAGTCTCAGGTACATTGTCCATTCAGATTGTCTTGGTTGGTGGCAGGAAATCAGAACTTGCATCTCAATATTTTTCAATGGCTCTCAGCATTTCTGTACAATGGTTTTCAGTTGACCCATTTGCAATTCTGATCAGTGAGCTACTTTGTCTTTTGCAGTACACCTTTTGAGCTGCATGATGATGCATATGTGCTCAAGGCGCTCAGTTTGCAGGAGCATCAAGGTGCCAAAAGTACAGAGGTCATGGGACGTAGGGGTTTTGATGATGGGCTTGGCTGTAAGTTTGAGGAGGATTCCTCACCTCTGTCGAGCATTTTCCAGCATTCCTCATTTCCCCCTCGTACCTCACCTTACTACCCAATGAGCATGCCTAGTGTTGCAAAAGGCTCATTGGGCATGCTCCAGGTATCCTCATCCAGGGTGAAGCAGGAAAATCTCTCATGATAACAATTTCATAGCTTCAGCTGCTACTTCTTCCTTTCCTGGTTTCTATATTCCCTCTTGGCTTCTGTAGTCTCCATACACTTCTTGCACACTTTTTCTCTTTTCTCCTGTCTACCTCCAAGACACATCATAGTCTTCATCATGTGTACTTCTTTTCTTGACAGTATCCTGTGGGTTTTTTTCTTTTCACTTTCCCTGAAATAAGGTGGCTGGGCTCACCTATGGGCGTCATACAATCTCTCCTGTTTCCTTTTTGTTTTGCAGGTCTTTGTTCTTCTGTGCCCATACCTATTCTCTGAAATGAATCTGTCATTAGTAGATCTGAACCCAGCTTACAGTCAGATGAACATATATGTTGATTGGTGGAACCTGTCAGTTCACAAGTAGTGATATGACAATTCCTGTCTATACCCTGAAGGAAACAGTGGCAGAACACTTTGTCTGAAACAGCAAATAAGTCATCCACTACTCAATGTGGTGTGAATCTCTTTTCTCTATTCAACTTGTTTTGTCTCTTCGCCATTTTCTCTTGTCTTCTGACTCCTCTGAGGTTTCCGTGACTTCTTCTGTTCATTCCCTTTTTTGTATGGAAAGTCTCTTGCTTTCTGGCTTTCCTATTGCACACCAGGATTTAAGGGTTAAGGTTTAGGGTTTAGGATTCTATGACAGGAGGTGATTTGTGCAAAATCAATAACATGGGCATGGGTGTGCAAGAAGATGGATTCTACAACTTTCAGTTGATTGGTATGACAAACCAAAGACACATTTTTGTCATTTTGTTGCAGTGATTAGAGAGTTGGGTGATGAAGTTCCTCCCCTTCAAATGATGTGCACACTGGTTCCTGAGTAAATAGTCAGAGTGATTTTCCTTCTCTAGTCATTTGTGCTGCTGAGAATTCCATTCAGATCTTTCTAGTTTGAACTTTGGCTTTCATTTTCCTCGTGTCAAAAATTTCCATTTTGGTAGTTGTTTTTGGAATTGTGAGGAGTAGATGATCCTCAAGTAGTTGATGAAGCAATTGATGAAAGAATCATTTACACCTGACTTGCAGATGATCAAATTGTTGCCTGATTGTGGTCTGCACCGGTGTTGTTATAATGGAAAAATCTGATAGTTGTTGTGGATTGTTTGATCGATACCCCGTATGTCTTTATTTGAGTAGATGTAGGAAAAGAAAATCTTTGCTTGCAACATGGCCGTTATGTGGAATAAAGATCTTTCAAAACTTGATAGTCAATTTATGATTCTTTGGGATGTGATATAGAGAAATAAGCAGTGTGAGAAATGCCGCTGTGCTAAATAGCATAAGATTAAGAGGGCAAGTGCAAGGTGAATTTCAATGAATATATATTCAGGATGTTATTTTAGAAGGTTGTATGGATATTACTATGAAAGCTTTGATAGTTTGCAAAATAAAAACATTTTTGTGTCTAATAGAAGTGTTATATGAACAAGAAAAAAGACAAACAACATGTGAATTGAAAACAAGCTCTTATGAAAAAAGATTTCAAGAAAAATTGTTATATGAATAAGACTTACATTGTAACAAATTTCATATTGGGGTTTAAGGTTTGAAAACTTTGTGATTTCATATTGAATCTCCTTGATTAAAGGCTATTTTTTTTGTGACCAGATCAATCAACAAAATGGTTGATTCTTGCTTTAGGGTTTAAGATTTGAAGTATTTCCCTATTGAATCCTTTTGTTAAAAAGCCATTTTTGTGACCAGATCAGCCACAAGAAAGGTCAATTCGGACTTTAGGTTAACATGTGAAGTACTCCGTATTGGATCCTTTTTTTGTTAAGAACCCATTTAGTGACCAGATGAGCCACAAAAATGGCCTATTCAAGCTTTAGGGTTTAAGGTTTGAAGTATTCCCTAATGAATCCTTTTGTTAAAAAGCCATTTTTGTGAACAGGTCAATGAACAAAATGTTTTGGCCTTTTAGGGTTTAATGATTGAAGTATTCTTTGTTGGAATCCTTTCCATAAGAAAGCCATCTAAATTGGTCTATAATGGGCTTTAGGGTTTAAGGTTTGAAGTGTTTTCCATTGAATCCCTTTGCTAAATAGCCATTTTTATGACCAAATCAACCACAAAATGGTCAAAAATGGCCAACCCATTCCAGCTTTAGGGTTTAATGTTTGAAGTATTTTCCTTTTGAATCTCTTTGTTAAAAAGGCCATTTTTGGGTGACCAGATCAACCACAAAACTTATCAATTGGGTTTTTTAGGGTTTAAGCTTTGAAGTACTTTCCTATTGAATCTCTTTTTGTTAAATAGCCATTTTCTTGTAACCAGATGAACCCCAAAAATGGTCAATTAGGGTTTGAAGCTTTGAAGGTTCAAAGGCATTAGGGTTTCAAGGTTTTAGGGCTTGAAGCTTGCAAGGTTCAATGGCTTTAGGGTTTCAGGGTTTTAGAAGCTTTGAAGGTTTGAAACCCCAGAGTGTTTCGCATCGTTGGAGATGGCGTCTTCGCTGCGATCCCTCTCTTATCAGGTATTGCGGAGATCCCAGTTGTGAGTTGGGAGAATGTGGGAGTAGAAAGCAGGAATTTGGGTTGTTGTTTTGGTGTTTGTTTGATTTCGAGCTTCGTTTGTGGATGGCAGGTAGGTTCTTCAGTCCGGGCATGGATAGTAGCGAAGTCAGATTATTTGGTGCAGTTCCAAGCGAGAGCTTTTGTTGTGACTTTCGATGGATACGTGAGGAGTTTTCACACTGGTGATGGATCTTCCAAGAAAGGCAAGCAGGCGCCTCTGCAGGTAGGAAGAGAGTTTCCTCCTTGGGTCTGTTGTGGGTTCTCGTCTCAAATGTGAAGCCATAGAAGGAATTGATTCTTTGAAGGATCAGCTGATTCTTCCTTTTTCTCTTTCTGCAGAAGTTCTCATTAGCGTATTGCTACAGCAAAGTTTGTTAACAAAGTATTGTTGTTTGTGAATGAGTAGCAGGAGCGGAAAATGGTCGATAGGTTTCGACTTCATGTGAGAGGTGGTGAGGGAGGATCCGGCTGCACCAGTTTTCGCAAGAGTCGCCATTCACGACATGGCGTTGCAGATGGTACAAAGTTGTGCATTTTACATGTGATTTTGCTTCTGTCTGTCATTTCACAGTCTCTAAGAAGTTGCCATTGTCAGATTTTCTTATGGAAGTGATCGCTGTGTCGAAACCCTAGAAGTGATGTATGTACCTATACACTTGGAGCTTTGGAACACTTTGGATGCGAGCAGCAGCATTCTGTTACTTTGGAACCAATGATAACAAGTCTTTTCTGAGCAGCTCATTTTAATGTTGATGTTTGCAAATCAGTTTGATGGCTGGCTGGACCGATGCGGCAAATGCAGGAGGAAATGGAGGAAAGGGAGGAGATGTTATTCTGGTCAGCTCAGCTGCTGTCTGGGACTTTAGCAATCTTCAACACCATCTGGTCAAGCCTTGTCCTTGTGTCATCATGTTGTTGCTGCTTATTCATTCATTTTTCCTGATGGTTTGCTCAAGGTCCAAAGAGTCATAGATGATGTGTGTGTGTGTTACCAGTGCATACAACCTCACGTGTTGCTTGAGAAGCCCACAACAGGGTTGAGGATAGACTAGTAGTTTGTCAACAATGGTTTGTGTATACGTCATGCTGTGCAGAATGCAAAGAAAGGTGGGCAAGGTGGATCAAAGAGAAGAGTTGGCAGTCATGGCCTTGACAAGGTCCTTTTTCTCTCTTTGGAATTAGATCTAAGAGTTAGACTCAGGCATCTTAGTTTCATTGTTTGCAAACATAGTAGACTGCTGATTTGAAGAAAATGCAATGAAGTTTGAGGGAATTGTCTCATGGCTTTGTGGATCATTGGCAGATTGTGCAGGTTCCAGTGGGAACAGTAGTGCATCTTGTGACAGGGTCACTTCCATGTTTGGAACAGAAGCCTTCAGTTCTGCCAGACCAGTCCAGTTGGGAGCCCTGGAGGCTTTCTTCACCTTCAGATGTTGGTCCCGGTGCAACAGTTGCAGATGAAACCCAAATTTCTTCCGCTGCTTGGCTGGAGAGTTTGTGCCTGGATAGTGGCAGAAGGAGAATCATCAAAAGTGCATATGGGACAGATGCAGTTGAGGAACAAGGGCTGAGGGAACAAGAAGAGGGCAGTTCAGATGGATCCATCATATTAGAAACGGCTCATGAATCTGAAGGCTGTGTTGAGGATGCGGACTTGCTTGAAGATCCTGATTTTGATTCTATAGGCAGCAAAGAAGACTTGGAGTGTCCTGGTGACGTGGGAGCTGAGAAGATCAACTTTTCAGGTATCTTCCATGCTTTAGAGTTCATACTACTGTGCAAGCATTGGTCAGATCATTCCTCTGCATTTCAGAAAAAAAATTGGAAGTTGGTGCAAGAAAGTTGGGAGGTCAGGTTTCACCTATCCACTTGTGTGTTGTGTAGTAGGATCCCCTGTTTTCTTCCATTTCATCACACAGGTATGTAATGTATGTCAGTTCATTTTCCAGTACATTTTGTCTAATCACAATGTGAATGTGGCAGCTGAGACATCGTCCAGTGAAGATGAAGAAGAGATGGTGGATTGCCTGAAGCCTCAAGTGCAGTACTCAGTGGCAGAGTTCATAACTCCAGGGCAGAGCTTAGCAATGGCAAAGGGAGGGGAAGGGGGCCGTGGAAATGCAGCTATGGCAAGGGGCACTGGGTCCCAGAAGGCTCTTCCCAGTCATGATCATGAGCCAGGCTTACCAGGTTCTGAAGCAATTCTAATACTTGAGCTGAAAATGATAGCAGATGTTGGGCTTGTTGGAGCACCAAATGCAGGCAAGAGCACGCTTTTAGGTGCTCTTTCACGTGCTAAGCCAGCAGTTGGTCACTACGCATTTACAACTCTTCGACCAAACATTGGGAAGCTAGAATACGAAGACTTCTTCTCCATGACAGTTGCAGATATCCCTGGGCTGATCAGGGGTGCACATGAGAATCGAGGCTTAGGGCATGCATTTTTGCGTCACATAGAGCGGACCAAGGCTTTGGCATATGTTGTTGACTTGTCAGCAGGTATTGGAGACCGGAAAGGTCCTCTTCCCTGGGACCAGTTAGAGGAGCTAATGTCTGAATTAGAAATGTATGAGATGGGTTTATCAATGCGACCCGCACTAGTTGTGGCCAATAAGATTGATGAACCGGGAGCTGATGATGCATTTGAAGAACTCAAACGGAGATTGCCAGTCTCCATGCCTGTTTTCCCAGTTTGTGCAGTTTTGGAGGAGGGTATAAGTGAGTTAAGAAAAGCTTTGCGGGAACTAGTGGATACTGGAGAATCAAGGCCCCTAATTTTGTCACACAGGTCTGACACAGGGTGATGTGGATTGATGAATCTGTACTTGAGTACAATCATTTCATCATGAATTGCTTGAATCGTAAATCTATGACAAATGTATTTTTCCCTGTTAAAGAATGTATTGGGAAAAAAAAGATCATTCGCGAGTGGACACAACTGGGTTTACTTGTTTCAAGGTCAACTCATCTCTGGCCTGCCTTGTTAAGGACCCCCACTGTTTACCAAATCTGCTTTGTCTCAAAGTGTCAGCAGCAAAACCAAATGCAACTTCTCTTATACTTGATCCTTGCAACTTGGTCTTGCTTGCACAAATGCTTTCATGTTTGTGCCATCACACAATTGTTCAAATGTCCTTTGAACTGGAGTACAGATTGCATCTCAAGCACTCATAAATGGAAATTTTTATCATGAAACTTTCTCAATGAGCAATGAACCTTTGGTATCATTCTTCTTTGTAGTAATGTATTGTTGTTAAATTACTAATTAGTCAATAAACTACTTCTTTTTAACAAGTACTTAATCAAGGGTTGTTAACAACTTCATGGCAGCTCGGCACTGCTGTTCGTGATGAAGGTGATGGTCTGTCACTTTGTGAACAACTCTCATGAGGTTATGACTGCACTCATTGTCGTGTTACCTTTAATTGTTGTTGTGGAGATTTCTCTGCAACTTCATCGATCTTGTTAACAACTTTAACACACTATCACAATTAGCAGAATTTGGTCAGAGTGAATCATTATCCCACACTCTGGATGTCTACTCAGGGGCCATACATGACGTAATTTTTCCATCTTTCCATCAGGGAATTGTGCTCTTCCATGGAGATGAATTAGATGCCCTTGGGATGTATATCCTCACCTGTAGAGGAACAACTACCTCCACATGTGATCCAGTTGAAGATCCAGAAGTATCTTGTTCATGCATATCCACCTCTCTCTCCATCATTGAAGAAAACAAGTGTAAGGCAACACCCTCAGAGTGGGGCCTTCCCAAAATAAGCACTTGCCCTTGGAGGAGAGTGTTCCTGAAATAAGACCTCTCAAGGCAGAGGGGCGCTTATTTCGGGAACGCCCTGCTCCCATGCCATTACCCTGCATAAAGCACTGGCAATTTTAATTTTTTTATAAAGTTCTCATGGAGAATAGAGTTATCCGTAAAGTCCCGCAATTAGGGGGCGAGAATGGTCAGTTTTCGCATAATAGGGATTCAAACCCATAACTGGGAATGAAAATTTTACCAAACGAAATAACTGAGACCCAGACTAATTTTTCCAGCGGATTTTGGGAGTAAACTGAGTTTCATCTTGTCTTTCCTTTTTCCTGAGCGCGCCTCCACTGATGCTCCATATACTGCTCCTACCTGTACAACTCCTATAATTACTTTCGAACCTTGTGCATTAAATGCTGAGTTTTCGCATTTCATAGTGCGATTGAACAAAACTAGTGTGGCCTGTGCTGTTAACCCAAGTGTGAACTCGTTAGAAGGTAGGGTGGACAAAACATATGACATTATTTTGCAAGGTATACTTATATCTCATGGCAAGATCTTCCCAACAACACCAAAGGCACATCACAATTCCTACTACTTGAATTGAATATTCAAGTGTTACCATGTCCTCGACTGATTTTTCCTTTCAAAACCTGGTTTTTGGAATTTATTTGAATTTTCAGCAGCAGAAATCACTTAAAAATCAATATCTCCCACATTCTGAATCCGAATCTTACCAAATAAATTCCATTAAAATCCTGCTCATCAAGATCTTTTCAACAACACCAAAGGCACATTCCAATTCGTCCTAAATTTTCAGCTATGATTTAATTTTATTCTCACTGAAGAATCATTCAATATTCAAGAACTTTTGCACTGCAAGTCCAAACATCATGGAACCAAGCGCATGTACCCACCTCGTCAAAAGCTTTCCAAAGACCACCAAGAACACGATCTGAAGCATCCCGGTTCTGTGGATCTCATAACTATAAAAACAAAACAAACTACCTTCCTTCATAGACAGATTTCCTTATTTTGCAGATACCACTGAAAGAGAGGATAGGGGGTGAAAACAGGCCCAAAGACAGGGTGAAGAGAGGGTGACTTTACTGATAACTCTAGTGTTATGGGGAAATAATGGAATAAAGAGGCAAGGCATTTCGAAAAACGGAGTTTTGAACATGGATGAGAAATTAAAATGCCATGGGTTGTTGTTGTTGTTGGGGATGCCTCCTCAATAGCGAGATTTTCAACCGCCCCAATTGGAAGTTTGACACCCGAAGTTTTTGGCTGCTGGGCATGCTCTCCATACATAGCTTTGAGTCATCACCAAAACTATGTTCGCCGCCCAAAGGTAACCACTCTAGCTAGTTCGCTATTGTATAAGAAAGGAATACATCTTAGATGTGTTTCCAGTCCACATACCATCATCCATCCTGCATGGTGGGCTGGTGCGTGCTGGTTCACTGGGGCTCTGATTTTCTAAGGACTAAGGTAGGGCAATCATCATTCACAGACCACTGATTTTGCTGCAATGGCAGTTCGAGCATAGTGAACAACAGCACTTTTGAACATGGCTGCAACCCCGAGGATCATGGCTGACGTGGGACTAGTTCATTCAGAAGTGATCCAGAGACTCCTTCCTTGACTGGGAATGTCTTTAATTTGCCACAAATTTGTTGAAAACTTCAACCATGTATGTTTCTTGTGTCTACTAAATGTTTTTGTCTTTTGGGACCATGAAAATCCCAGGAATCCTGGTATAGTGGCCCAGTACAGTACATTCCAGAAATCTGGTACATCCCGTAAACCACATAAGGTGGACCCAGGATGTTTTGAGGTGGTGAGCTAGGAACCACTGGTTTTTTTCCTGGCCAAATTTCACTAATTTTTGGCAAATAATTAGGATTTTTTCTTTTGGGTTTTTTTTCTTTTTCTAGTGAAAATTTCTAATTTTTTATTAAATTTCACCAAAATCTCGATAGGAAAAAAAAAGGGGAAAAAAAAAAAAAAAACTGCTAGGAACATGCTAAATCCTAGTAGGGGGAGAATATGGTGTTCTTCAAGTGGTAATGGGTTTTACGAGGGTCTGTTCCAGAACGTAGTTCATGTTCCCCCACTCTTGATTCAAATCATGTTCCAGTGTCTCCATTGTTGATTTACTCCTCAAGTGGAACTGGTAGAACCAAAAGTGGAACCAGCAGCTCACCACCTGTCCCACTTAGGAAAACCATCCATATTGTGTGTGTTTATGCTTTAGGTCTCACACTATGTGTAAATGTAAAATGGTTTAGGAAAGTTTATTTACAGGTTGAATAATTGTATGTGTATATGCCTGAATTATGCATAAACCTGGTAAATGTGTAAGTGTTAAAAAGTGTTTAAAATCCATTTTAAGTGATGTAAAACAATGTAAAAGCATGTAACTTTTATTTTGCAAGAGGAGGTGCCCAAACTTTCAAAATTTTGTTGGTTGATGGGCTCATGGAAACACAGAAATAAATAAATTTTAAATTTGGGATTCATCACAACTTTAAAAACCTAATTAACTTGAATCACAACGGCCAAGCTCTTGTAAAAACTTAGGTTCAAACATGACAATAATGAACAAAGTTAGGAATATAAATTAAATTCAATAAATGAGGTGATGCAACAAGCATTCAAGAATGTGCACCCAAGATATTTCGTAATAGGATCACAATTTGTCCCATATCCTTCGTTCAAAAATGTCTTAATGTATTATATATAGTTGGGTTAAATGGAAACCATTTCACATAAACAATTTTTGTACTAAAAGCTTATATATTGGGGGAACATTACAAACATTGAAATATTTTTGTGAAGGGTTAATTAAGGTGACATGTTGCCAAAAAAGAAACACATTGAGGTTTGGGATGCACCAAAAATTAATGTTCATATGGAGTGCAAATAGGTGAATCACTAAAGGTATACAATATATATAATTACATACCCAAAAACATTGATATGACACCATGCAAATGTATATTTGACAAAATTATTTACACTATTCACATATAATTTTAAAACAAATAATATACATTGTGGGTAGTGTAAGTATAAATGTGACAAGTTGAGTTATGTAAATGATTTACACCTACATAATTTTACACATCATGTATATGCTTATTTACACTTACACACACAAAATCAAAAAAAACTTACAAAAAATTTGAACAAGACACCAAAATGGGGTGCATTTCAAAAAAATCACAAATTAAAAACTTATCACTTATGAATTCATGTTCATGTTTTAAACTTCACAGAAAGGGGAAAAAAGGATGTTTTGCCAATCGAGGCATTGTGAAAAATTGTTTTTGGTCCCCTCTTCAACTAATTGAAAGGCATTGAAATGTATGTGCCATTAACCACAAAGAGCCCAAGCCTTTCTTACTACCATTTGATTTCAATGTGGAGCCTCACCTAGAAATATGGTTCAATTTACTCATCCATGAATGGGATTACAAACTCAACTATTGGTTTCAAAACTTGCATACTCAAAAAAATTTAATATATATTTCATCCAAAATCAAACAAGGGGATATTGATACAACAAAACTAGATCAAGCTCATATAGTAAAAGGTGTTGCTGAAAGTTGAATATGAAGCTTAATTGATAAAAAAACTTCACACCATGATGGATAATTCCAAAAATTTAACAAAACGCAACTATTGTCACCAAAAGAGAGGAGAGAGAGTTAGAAAGAGAGCTATGCAAAAACACAGAGACAACCAAACATGGTGAGTTTACAGACCCAAACCGGATCTGAGCTCCCTGATCTTCTGACCTGCACCACCCTCCACTCTAACAATCTACAGAACTCATCAACACACAATGCCTGATTCTTCAACAAAAAAAATGATTTGCTCAAAATAAAGATCAACACGTCGGATCACAGGGAGCAAATCCCTGTGCCTTAAATCAGATTAACAAACCAAGGACTGTTTCATGTCCAATCTATAATGCACATCCTCTTGGTTGCAACAGGAACTTCCGGTGATGCCTGCGAGGTCAGATCCCTCCGTGCTCGCT
>Ga0116229_10008186_pt1 | contig 16317 bp, 17 predicted proteins | sample S1TSphgellanicum_3_FD_87313 | JGI IMG/M metagenome (GOLD analysis project Ga0116229, IMG submission 87313) | Host-associated microbial communities from peat moss isolated from Minnesota, USA - S1T2_Fc - Sphagnum magellanicum MG | ecosystem: Host-associated > Plants > Peat moss > Unclassified...
GATGGCACAACTACTTTTGTTGTGTAGGGGTGTACTATTTGTGGCAAGCAGGACTATCTTCACTATTTTATAAAGCAGGAATTTGTACAAAATCTCTCTCATAAGAATTGAGAAATCTCCAGGTCTCATGATGAAGAAAAGGAAAAATAAGGTTAACACTTCACAAAAATTTCGCAGCTGAGAAGGATAGACAAAACTGAGAACAAAGGAACATAAAAACAAATAAAAAACAAGGAAATAAACTCAAATAAACAAGCTTGCAATATGAACAACAGTGTTAGTCTCACAGCTATTCAAGGACCATCAACACTAACACGTATGATCGTGATTTCTCTATCACAACTTCGTCACTGACTTCACCAGCTCCCTAGAGTGGGTAGAGGCCGGTGTAAACACTAACTGGTGTACTGAGCTTCTGTTACAAATCAAGAAGCACAGGGAAGACTCAGCCATGCTACTGGGTAGCAACAAACAACAACACAAGGAGAAAGCACAAAACATGACCACAGAACAGAAGAGACTAAAGACACCAAAAAGGACAGCAGGGAAAAACATAGACCAGGAGTTTGTACAAAAGCCAGGTATGGGACATCATTTTCTTGACCACATTATATGACATGATCTTTGGCTGATGATTGTACACTTGTAACAGTGAACAAAACATGTCCATTGAATATGAAAATTTTAAAAAACATGCAATCTGCCATCCCAGACCTTGATGTTATGGAATGGCTTTGCCCATTATGTTGGGTGCATCACCTAGCGTGCCCTAATGGGCTCACCTGATGCCTTGTCCAACATAATGGGCAGGGGCTTGACCATTTCAAATTACACAACCTTGACATTTGCCCAATGGGTCACCAGGCAGAATCAGCCATCTGCAACCCATTCTCACTGGTTTGCTAGTACTGTAGACACTGCCTTGTTTGACGTGGGCCACATGCATCTTCTAGAGCCATCCTTTCAGAGAGTGGCTTTAGGCTGTAGCTTCTGTCTCCTGTTGAGGTGGGCTTTCAGCACATTTGTGTCGGGTACAACACAGAAATCTTCAGGATTTGAAAATTGCCCATTGTGACTTCAAAAAACTTGGAAAGGAAGGAACTCTCAGGGTGAATCCACTGAGCAAGTTGATAGAAACTGTGACTTTGAAGCTAAAACAGAGCTTTACCATGTGAAACAAGAAGTTCTATGTAATGCTCAAAAGAAAAGTAACTGGCAGTTCAAAAAAAGTCCACAAATCTTTGATGCCATATGACATGAAGAGGCTCTACTAGTTCAGCCTCTTCGTGTCATAACAAGAATTTGCCTGTCATGTATCCTCATGTGCTTTCATTGCAAGATTATATGCAAAGAACCTCACCAGGTGCAACAAGATCACATTCTGGAAGCTCCTGCTAGATGTGTCCCTTTGCACATTTTTTAAAAATTGCAACTTACAGGGAGTGAAGAAGGTTCACTTTGCATGGGTGCACACCAGCATTGCATTCTCCACCTGATAATTGTCTGCAAAATCGCTATCTTATGAATACCTTCAGTGTTGTGTTGCAGTTTTCAGGTGCACAACTTGACGATGACTATTCTCTTCAAAAAACATAACTGTGCTTGACTGGATCTTCAGAAATATGTACATGCAACAACAAAATTATGCTAGGACTCTCTCATGCTTGCAACAATTCCTTGCTGTTGCCACTGCCCACCAAAGCTGGCTTGCCAGAGGCGCACATTTCCATCACTTCCTGAAGTAGCCAGTGTCATACCTGACATATCCCAATCCAAGTGCCACACCTGGAACAAAAAGAACAGCAATGGCTTCAACAGATTTCAAAATTCACCATTTTAATGCTGATAGATTTCTACATCCAGAAGGTCTCCAGAAGAATTCAGCTGAAAGTCCAGCATCCATTGTCACAGGGCACCTGAGAGTATCTGACAAGCTTTCAGACATCATAAACTGCACTACAAGAAAACTGACGTAGACATTGTAGAAAGATTTATATGCAACACAAACCTCAGAATTGTGGTCCTGTAAGTGTGCCACCCTGGAGACAGAGATCCTTCCTTGAGAGTCTGAAGAAAACTCAAGTCTCCAGATGGAAACTGCTCTCCCAGAGGAAACTGCTATTAACTCATAAGGCCTGCATCCATTCAATACAAGAAAGATGAGACAGAAACATTCCTAATATGATTCTGCAAAGTGGGATGTAACCACTGTCATATGAAAAGGACAACCTTGCAAGGTTCATACTCCATAGAATGTCCTACAATATCCATCATTGCTGTTGACTGATATTAGTGTAACCAAGAAAGGAATACCAACATCTTGAGTTCTGTTCACTTTGCAACTTTCTTGTAGGGGAATCGAGAGATCCTCTTCACTGGAATTCTAACAATCAGAGGAGAAAAATTGGAAACATTTGCAACTTTTGTAGGTTGGCATAGAGATCCTCTTCACAGGAATCCTAACAAAAACAGAGGAGAAAATTTGAAAACATGAAATTGACCTGCCTACATTGGGTGCCCATGATACATGATGCACAGGCTCCAACTTTTCATTGGGCTCAGCCAGCTCAGTGAGCAACTGCCAGCGCTGGTATGCCTCTGCAAATTCCCATACCTGAAACCACTCACAATAAGTTCTGCTTTCAATGAGCAACTTACTTGCAAGTGTTTGCCACAAGATCCTGCATGTAACAGAATTCTTGTACCTGGGATAAACAAAACATATACATCCACATTAGATGCCATTTGAAAATGCTTCACAACCATTAAGTTTGTTTCATTAAGCTTGTTGTTAGGCACATCAAAGGGCCCTCACCTTTGCAGGTCCAACTTGTTGAGAAGATGAGCAGTATCCAAGCACAAAAACTGGACGTTGTATTGAGTCAACAGGTGGCCTCCAAGAAATAGATGCTGCAGTGCAGGACACTTTTCCAGTGCCTTCTTTCAAAGCTGGCACACTGGAAAACTCAGCCTGCACAAATACAAATCCTCTCATCATTCTAGTCCATGCTGAGCAAACCCTGAAAGATCAGTTTGGCAATCCAGTAGCAACCTAGGTTTGGCACTAGCACCAAACTCTTGATATACACAGAAGACCAGCAGAGATTTCCATGAAAACCATGAATCCCCATTGTGATGTCTACCATTTCCTTGTGAAGATAATACTCAAATTCAAATCAAAATCAGAGAATCTTTACCTGCAATTGCCAGTGCTTAAGTTCCAAAGTATTTGTAGTCTCATAGATCTTGACATGACCATCTGCTCCAGCTGTAACCTACCAACATAACTTTGAGCAGTCAGACCAAAGACACTTCCAATATAGGAAAGATAGCAAGGATAACTAGTAGTTGATAACATGGTCCAGCACAGCTCTGGACATCAAGGCAGAGTAGAACCCTAAACCCTTTAGACTACTTGCACATAAAGACAAGAGGAGACAAACCAGCTACTGTTCTCACTTACAACAATGGCTACTGACCAACCCAATGTCACACATACTAAGAACAATGTGATACTCAGCCTAGTCCACCTGTCTTGCATTTCAAAGAGCTTCAACCCCTCCTCCTCCTCCTCCTCAAAGAAAAAGAGACAGAGTTTTCCAGTTTAGGGTTTCTCAGTTTTGCAGAGGGTGTTCAGCTCCTTACAAGTTTCAATCCTGACAAACAGTTTCCAAACTGAACATCAAGGACAGTGGTCCGGCTCTGCTCAAGATGGGAGCACAATCTCCAAGTGTCATCCCCATCCCCTGTAAGAAAGAGCACACAACACCAGTCGACAGAAGATTGAATGCTGGAGAAGCTCTGGATCAGAGGAGCTTCGAATACCCAGTCCTAGACCCTAAACCACAACTTCTAAGTGACCAAGAAAGCCAGTCTACATAACTGCAAACCAGAGGATTTCATAAGCCTTCTTCATGTATAAGGACTCAAAAGCTCCAAGAAGACTGTAGGAGAAGAACTTGCATTCATTGTTATAGTTCTGCAGGAGTTTTTTTAATTTCTATTTGTGCGTTGTGCCAGCGGCCTGTTTACATTCCTTCCTCTCTTTTGTCTTGCAGCTCCAGGGAAAAGCAAAAGAACCGATCCTGATATTATTCGACAAGGAAACAGGAACTTTACCTTCTGCAACTTCCTCCCATAATGTCACACATCCATCTGTGGAACAAGACACCACCATATCTCCAAACTCAGGAGGAGCCCATACCACTTTCAACACAGGACCATTGTGCGCCTGCACAAAATTTCCACCAAAAAATTTTGCTCATCTGTTTTGCTGCTGCAAATGTATTTACCTCTATAGTCCCCGCTTCTCAGAATCAAACACAACACAATAGATCAATCACTCCAACTACTACGCAACATCAGCCACACAATGTAAGATCCTAAACCCTAAATCTAAAATATTAAGATCGATGCAACAGACTCCTTCTATGATTTTCTCACCTTCCATTGACTGGTGCAAGAGAAAGGTGCGTCACCACTTTCGTTCCTCCTGCTCCAGATCTGAATGCTGCCATCGTTGCAGGCCGCCGCATATCTTTCACCAGAATAGTTCCAGGAAGTGTGCAATACGGAATCCGACAGAGAAAAGCTAGAGCACTCCATGTCTGCCGCAGCAGCAGCAGTGGGTATGTTTTTTCCTTCCTTATTCCTCCCTACTCTTCGCGTCTTGCTTTCTTCACTTGCTACTACTGCTTGAGCTCCAAACCCTAACCCTAAAAAATTCCAGAATCTACCATAGATCACACAAACCAGATCCGGATTTTGAAAGATGTCTCACAATCTTCATGCTACATTACGGTGCCTCGGTTTTTCATTCCAGATCTGCACTTAAATGTTTCATCATTTCGTGTTGTTACTATTTTGCGCCCTTTCTGTGGTCTGATGTCTTGCAATGCAGTTATGAGTGATGAGACTCTATGTTCTTTGTTTCTTTCTTGGTTCCCAGTGTAAGTTACATCTCAAGCACCTCTTGCACATCATCAGATTGGGAACTCCGTGGTGAAATATGCCACTTATGCTGTCATGTCAAAAGGATCTTTTGCTACAATCTGCAATCTGCATGCCAACCATTTTGGCAATTGTTTATGCAAAGAACATGGATTCAGAACCGAGAACAGTAGTCTGCCAGTCAACTGCAACTGTGTGAGTCTCTGGATTAATGAATCTCAGAGCTACACATGGCTTCTGAAAGCAAGGACTTTTCTGCAGTGGCCAACCTTATTAGGTCATCTCTTTCCTACAACAAACCTCTTTCTCAGTTCCCTTTCTACCACATGCAATAACATCACCCAAAAAATCTAATGCCAAACAGTCTCATACAAGAGAGCATGAAGCCTGCTGCATAGAATCACTAAATACTGCATAGAATCATCAAAGCTTGCAAACTATTGACTTTCACTTTCCTAAGCAGTCCCCAGAATCCCACTGGCTGAGCACTGATTGTATCACCAAAGCAAAGATGATCTCTTCTCAACAAAACATCTTCAATTCTTTGTCATGTCTTAATCAACCACACTCCAACAAGTGCTAGTACTAGACAATACACCAGTAGGCCACAAACAGATCCACTGCTTTAGTAAACTGACAATAAAGCATCAGATCACACAGACAGTGATTGCACAATCCCATCAGCATTAAAAATACCACACAATCCGTGTAAGCACTCACACAGAACATGATGAAAACAAACAACTGAAAACATGAGCAAGTTCTATAGAGTAGGACAAAGGATACCAGCCTACATTTACTTTGAACTTCTCCATGTCCAGGCATGAACAAAAAAGTCTCCACAAACTCATTCCCCATGTTAAGCAAGACTACCAACCAGTTATACTGGCTACTTTGAGCAATTGCATGAGAGGAAAAGAATCTCAAATCAGGATCTGCATGACTAAGCTAGCATTGCTCAAAGGATGGATGCACAACTAATGAGAGCATCAATGTAGGAATCCAGGTTTCCATCAATTCCTCTAAAATGTAGAACAGAGGTGGCTGAAAAGAACAATCCAGCCAGCCATTTGCTGATGTCATTGATTGCAATTAGTGTAAGTATGACTACTAATGATACATGCTACTCCAAAACCATGGCTGCATCCTCCAAAACCCTTCCTTTTTCAACCTTTGTTTATCTCCCATTTCATAATGAATAACTTTGCAGACAGCTGACTTCCTGCTGAACAACAACAAGGTTCAGTCACATTGCGTTTATCATTTCTCGTAACCTTTTGCGTTTGCTGGCATCTTCCTCTGCAAGGGCTCTCTCTGTCAGCACTTGTTTAATGCGACACATTGTCTTGCGCACCTGCATGTGTTGCATTACTACAAGGTTAAAAAGTGTGCTGCTATTTGGATGAGGTGGAATTGACATTGCACAAAACTTATTATTGCTGTGATCTACGTCAACCCCACTAAACCCTGAACCTTGAAATTGACAAGATGCTCATCACAGATTGCTTGCTTGCTGCTGCTAGCCTGAGGGCTGTTACTACCAAGAACCCCCATGACTTACATACTCTAGCTCTTCAATCCATACACATCTGGTTTCTTTGTGGAAGCATTTCTGGAAGTCCTTATGGTTCCAAGAAGAGCTGATCATTGAAAGAGAGAGCTTGAACTTCCAGAAGAAAAATCAATTTCAAGGGCAGGTGTGAACTGGTGCAAAGAGCAAAGCTGCAATTCCATGGCCATCTTGATGGTGATGCCTTATTACAGAATCTAAAGAAAACCAGTATTCGAGAGTACTTATTATTATGCTTGAACTGTGAAGATGGCAGTGAACTGGAACCCTAAACATGCCTTCGTCTCTACCCGGTTTTCAGCGATAACTAGGATGGAGCAGATCACATAAAGAAGCAGACTTGGGGGGAGGACAAAAGAAGAAGAAGATTCACCTTTGGAACTCGCTCCGGGTTCGGCATTCGGTAGTTCTGAGAAAGCAGCATTTGACGCTGGGATAGCAACAGATTCTTTTCCTTAAGCATCACGTACCAGAGCTGATGCAGATCTTCCCAGGACTTGTTCCGCAGCTCCGAAGCCTTCCAGCTACGGCCTGGAATATCCAACAAAAACCCCAAGCTCACGCTCTCATCAATCCTACAACGACAGAAGAGAGGGCAAAGCTTGCAAAACCCCCATCTAACCCCAACAAACAAACAAACAAAGCAGATGCGAGGATTTCAGCGGAAGAAGAATACCATAGGTCACGTTCTGATCTCCTTTGGGATCCCGTCCTTCTTCGAAGAAATCCGCAAGTCCTGTTAGGCTCCTGTGGGAAGAAGAAGCAGCAGCACTCAAGAAGAACGGCTGCCGCAACAACTCTCTGCCCAACATCATCCTAATCATCGTCGTCATCTTCTTGTTCTACCACTTCCTCCAAACCCTACTGCCCTCCCTTCACCGCAAGCTTGGATTCAGCATCGGACGTAATCGGCCTGAAAGAAAGAAAGAGTGCAAGACAATCTCCGTATCCGCAGGCCTGCTTCTCATCGTCTGCTTCTTCTTCTTCTTCCAAAAACTAGGGTTCTTGCATGCTCGGCTAACACATCTTCAAAGTTCCGCAAAGCAAGACTCCAACCCTATTTTGCAGTTGCCAAGTCAGAGAAGACACAAGTCCGAACGAATCCGAATTTCTTGGTCGATTTTTCAGCAACATGTTTTTCTAGGCATGGATTTCAAGCTCCTGAATCTCTCTCTCTCTCTCTCTCTCTCTCTCCTGGGAAGATGATGTTTCTGTTGTATCAGTGGATTTGTGATTCCTTTTCTGCTTGGAGATTTTTTTGTGTTGAGATTTCTTCTGGAGATTTTATGTAGATGGAAATAACTCATGTGTAACAAAGAACACAGCATCAATCCTGCTGCTGCTGCTGCTGCCATCTTTCTGCAGAAATGAGCTCCCATCAAAACATGGCACAAATTGTTTTTCTCATGATTTCACCACAGAGCAACAATATTGATTGATCCATTTGGGAGTTTTTGAGACAAATCCTTTGCAAATCATAACCATTTTAATGCATAGTATAATAATGCCACTCAGGGTAAGCAACACTGGTTGGCCTTCCAACAAACTCTGTTACAATTTGAAAAGCTGAAGACCTGCTGCACTTGCTACATCTTGATTAATGATACAATCATGTTTCTGTGCTTGATGGTGATTTGCACCAGCATCAGCAAGCAAGCAGCAAGCCACCATGAAGCTGCCATGTTTGTCAGAACCTATTGAGAGACTTGGTCACTGCCATTTCAGGTTTTGGGGTGAAAGAGGGTATTCCTGTCAGATACACCTGATCAAAGTACTATCCTGGCAAGTGACATAGTCATCTCGAAACATTTGCCGGTCTCTTCTATCAACACAATCAGAATACTGTACCATATTGGGAATGAGAGGCTGCAAGGAGAGCAGTGCCAATACCTGACCCGTCCTTGGACAGTTCTAACACCACAGATTTGGCTGCAGTCTCACTAAGCATCTCTTCTATGGCTGCCTGCATGTACGACCGAAATTGAGTGTAGTGTTCATACAAGCCACCATCCATGGCAATGACAGTCTTGCTGTTGCTGTTTTTCGGGCCTTGACTTCCATTTGTTGTTGACCCATCTCTTCCAATTTTTTTCAGTATGCCTACTATACCTGCAGCTGCCAACCGTGCTCCACGCTCTGCAAGTATATCACATACATCATGCACAATCTTTCGCTCTGAAAATGTCGTGCTTTGAATCTGAGACACATCCCAACATTCTGTTATGAGTCTCTGAATATTGTTATGGACCATATCAATTAAGACACAACAATGCAAGATGAAGAAATTCATGACAGTGTTCAATATCTGTGTAAAAGCAATCTCATGTTTGAGCAAAAGCAAGGAAGCACACATGTCTGAGCAATGGTATCTGAAATAGCTAACCTCAAAGACATCTTCTAGGATTTTAGCCACCTCAGTAAGCTCGGCAGACTCATCAGAGTGCATTTTGGAGACATATGGTGTGCTGCCATTATCACAAGAATTTGGTTCCATCCACTGATTAGTATCAATGAAGAACATGAAGTGGCCCTGACAAGGTTTCTGTCTCTCAAATTTGTTGTAATCATCAGTACTCTCAGCATGCAATAGCCTTTTACAGATTTTTAAAGTTTCACTGATGACTTGCACAAACATCTGACCCATTTATCAATGATCAGGTAAACGTGACTGATGGTCACAAATGAAGAGTTTTTATGTGTCTAGAGACTCATTCTGAAAACAAACTCTCTTATTCTTAACTCTCAGGAAGTTGCTGTTGGTGAGAATGCCTCAGCTATCATCTTTATCCAACTTGTCAACAGATCAGGCCCATCGGTCATCAGCTCTACATCACATCCACTGTTACATTACAGTGAACTAGCACCTCTCCTATCCCAATCAGGCATAGTAAAGACAGCACATGTTGCTGATTGAACCCACAGATAAAAACTGCTGTGTCACTCTGCAAGAAAATCTGATGTCAAGTGTCGATTGGCTCCAGCCAACTTCTTAACACCAGCATTGATATTGTGCCAGAGACAGTTTGTAGGTCTGTTGGGATTTCTATGGTAAATGGTATTATACTAATATCAATGTCTTTTTGGGATGGGGATTTGCAAAATGTGGATATGATATTGGTGAAGTTCAGTACAAGAAGCTGCCATACCTGAGGGAGAATGGCTCAAATAGCTTGGGTGAGGAAGCTCCACCAAACAAGCCTGCCTCTTGTGCAATCTTGGCCAGCACACGACGTACTATTTCTCCCAGGTACATTCCTCCTAACATCTTCTCAAACCACTGCACAGCCCATCCACATCTCTCTCAGTTTTATTAAAAACAGGGACGAGTACTGTTTGCTTACTCTCTCCATTTCTACTAGTATATCCTCACCTGGGCACCAGGATTTACACTTTCTACATCCATCTCCTCATCAGCAAAAGTACGTGGAAGATGGGGTGATCTGAAATTGCCCCACTCCAAGTTGATGATCTGCAAACCCCCCTCCAGCTGCATGTCTGAGTATGTTTCAAATAAGAGAGATGCATCACAAGCCATCCATGTTAGAATCTACCCATCACTAGACAATGCACCTGGAGAAAACTAATCACTAAGCTGCTGCCTCTTGATAAAAGCAAGAATTACTTTCAAGAGGGAACCACTTCTGATGAGCAAAAAAGTGTATGTCAAGTTGACTCAGAATGATTCAGAAGGACCCACAGTAAGAAAGCAAGGAAGCTTAGAAGATGCTCAGAATCATACCATCTCGCCAGATTTTGGGGGAGGATCTCTCCATTTGGAGACAGCATCTGCTCGTTCTACATAGCATGCGTTAGTGCCAGTTCCCAGAATGACACCCAACATTGTATCCTCATTCCAGAACCTCCCTCGAGCCAAAGTTCCAACTGTATCATTCACCTGCAAAAATCCTTGTGACAAATAAGGACTATGAGGCATAGTTTACAGTCACTGCATTCTTATCATAGTTATGAGCATTTGTCCTGGCTATCATTCTCCCAGGTTTCTGACTGCTAACTGACATCCTATATGCTGCTTGGATGGCCACATCATTTAGCCTGAAAGTAGGGCTTGGAAGGATCTTTGACTCTGGAGAAGTTTTCTGCTGCCCTTAACCCCTGTGCATCTGTAGACTGCACTCAAACATGGCTACATGCTTTTGAGTTCTGTACAGTTGACTACATTCAACCAGTTACTTGTGTTCCTTGATAAACCTGTGAGCCACACACTGTGACAGATTCATGGGCTACTTGGAGAGAAAATGCACAAAGAACCAAAAGGCCATCCCATACATCTGTGCAGATGCAAATCTCTTCCAGGCTTGTGAGTGAAGGATCCAAATTGTACCAGTGCAGCAACTCTAATATGATCTCCTTTTCGACCAATTGCTTCCTCAAAGGCCGCTACAATGTCTTTGCCAACCTGACACCACAACAAGATGAAAGGTCTGACCAACGTTCCAAACTTACATGTGCATGTTCATACAGCTCATTGCAAAATGCCATCTTGTTGGCATTTTATCCATGGCAGATCAATCAAGTTTACAAAACCAAGAAAATTCTAAGTGTGAAGGAGACAGGACAGAAGGAAGGGTATGATGATGCTGTTAAGGCATCACAACTGCTTCCTTAATTGACCAGCTAGAGAGCTCATGGATCTGGTGAGCATGTGAAATGAGGCAATTTAGAGAGTGGGGACATACTGCATCGTCAATTTTGAAGCCCTTGGTCCAGTGAATGACAATGCCAGATTTAACAGATGTCTGCAAAACTGGAAAAGAGAAGGCAAATCCTAGCTCTCGGATTTGACCAGAGTGGGCGTTAAACCCCTCACCCTCTGTTGCCACAAAGTCAGCAAGCGTCTTAGCAATGAAGTCAAAAAGCTCCTGCTCACACAAACCAGGTCACAACAACAGTCTGATCCTCAGAACTCGAGCTGAAATACCCATCAGTCATACCTTTCATAAATTCAGCTAAGCAATCTGATTCTCATTCTCATCCCCATCTGTGTGTGTGTATGCATGCCTTTGAGATTTAACTACCAAGTTCCAAGTTATGTCTTTCATACCTTGCTGGTCCCTAGCATGAGCTCAGGAGGTATGGCAACTTCTTGGTATTCCTGATTCATGATACGCTTTTCTTTTCCTCCCAGCTGGACCCGCAAGACACGGAAATTGGTGCCACCCAGGTCTACTGCATAGAACAGTCCTTCCTCATCCCTGGTTCACAAGACATGCTGCAAGTAAGTCTTCATGTGAACACACTTGATAGATTGCAAAATGAGCCCGATCTATTGTGCAAACTCTTCCAATCCAGTGACACACAATCTTCGTACACAGACAACAAATCTGCCTCAAAGATTACATTCTTCCATGAAGATTTCATGCAATCTGCTGCTACCATGAATTTGCACATATAGACTGGATCTATTCTCCTCACACAGGAGGTGACAATTCTGCAGATCTTCTCCACCAATCTGAGAGTTGTGTGTAAGCTTAAGCATTTGATGAATGCATTGCAGTTTGGGAAAAGAGGTACCAACCCGGTAGGCAGATGTTCGACATATGTGGGAAGCATCTTGAGCTGTTGGCTGCCGCCTTCAGACAACAAACCGGCGTGCATTTCCGCGGTCATGTCGTCTGATACTTGTCGCAACCGGTGCAATGGCGTGGCGGAAGCTTGACGAAACTCCGACAACAGGATCTGTGCGGTTTGATTGCTCTTGCTCTTCTGCTGTGCAATCGACTGCGCTCTCCACTGCGGTACGCGCCGCGACCTCACCACGACGGCCGATTTCACACATATAGTAGTGTTGCCATACGACATAGACATACATCCTAACGCTCCCCCTATCGCCATGCTGCCTCCGAAGCTCCTCTTCTTCTTCTTCCGCACGAGCTCTGCAAAACACCGGTCCTCACTTTTTCTCCTCTATACGACAGTAGCTCTGACAGCAGCAGCCTCTGCAATCGCCACAATCCAAGCCACGACAACATCATGAAGTTCCTCGTCAGGAAGGAAGCAAGATCCCCGTACAGGAAAGGAAAAATCATTGCAGCACAAACCGAAGATCTCAAACCTTCTCCACGCAACAAAAGAGAAAGAAAACACTTCCACAAAGAAATCCTAAAGAAAACAAACAAGTACGCGCAACGCAAATCTCCACACACACCAGGAAACGAATTCAAAAGCGCATCAAAGCACTCCCGGACATCAACAAAACCAGAACGATACTCACCAGTTCTTCATGAAGAAAAAAAAACAAACAAATCCTCAGAGGTATATAGATGCTCAGATCAGCAAAAAGGCGCACAAATATTGCCGCTCGCACATCCGGCGCTTCACAACAAAGTCTTCATTCCATCAGGCTATGGGAAAGCACGAATCCTCCAAATTCTCCGCATCGATGACCTCTTTGAACCATGCATAGTCCAGATCCCCATCCAAAGACCAACCAAAAATACACACACACACAGAGTTCTTCCCTCTTATCAAACTTCCTGCAACAACAAAACCCCCAGAAGAAGAAGAAGATCTAGAAACACAAAAGCAGGCACCACAAAAGAAACAAAAACAAACGATTGGAAAAAAGAAAAAAGAAAGAAAAAAAAACCCCCGATGGAAAAAAGAAAAGATGTTCGAGAACACAAAAATCACACAGAGAGAGATGGAACACAAAAAGAGAGAGAAAAAAAAGAGAGAGAGCGCGAGCAAGAGAGAGCGAGCAAGAGGAGCGATGATGGAGCACAAAGGGCTACTGACACTGTGCAACAGCAGCAGCAGAAGCAGCAGAAATCGGAAGGGTTATGAAGTGGGGTTAGCGCTTTGCCTTGCTAATCAGGCTCCACTAATTATGATTAGCATTTGTGGATTAGGGAAGCAAAGACTACTACTACCTACATGATTTGTACTTATCTTATTATCCATAATTTTTATTTGGCAGTTTCATTTGGATGTGAACTTACTACTAAGTTATCCACTTTAGTTCAATGAAGAAGGCATCTCTTAGTTAAACCTGGTAGGTTTTGAATTTAATTTTGAATTTAAATTTATTTATTACAAATTTTAGTTGGTGGGTGAGTGGGTTTTGTTTTGTTTCTTTTTCTTTTTCTTTTGTTCCCTTTTTTTTTGTTTGTTTGGGTGGGTTTTGCCAGTCCTTTTTTTCACTTTCAAAAATATGAACTAGGTAATGTTTTTTTAGTACTGATGGTGAGTGGTGATTTCAAAGTTCATCTCTTCTTGTCTTTTTCTCTTTTTGGTTGGGGGAGGAGGTGGGAGGGGAAACAAATAGGATCTTTATGTTTTGGAGTCACCCCCCCTCCCCCCAGCCACCCTTCTTCTCCCCCCCCAAAAAAACATCCCCACATCAGGGGTTTATTTTACTGGTGGAATTTTGCCAAATTTTGAAAATGAATTGATTTTGGAGGGTTGTCAACACCAAAAGTGAGGGGGGGTGAAAATGTTTTTTGCCAGATTTCTATAGTTAGTTTTCAATGTCTAGAAATGAATATATAAGGTTGATTTTCATATATATATATATATATATATATATATATAAAAACTAATTATTTTATGTTTTAGAGCCAGATTTGGCTAAATCTTCCTTGGGATGACAGCCATATTTTCTACAATTTTCATTTGATGGTCGCCATTAAAATCTTCCTTCAAAAAACATCATCACCCACCTGGGGAACAAATAACCTTTTTTACCCCGTCTCTACAAAGTATAGGTGCCTACTTGGTAGGTACCTATTTGGTATTTTGGTAATGGCCTTTGAAACTGGGGAGGACCCGGCTTACGAGTGGGCGGCTGCTTAGGCCTAACTGGGTCTGAAACCAATGGGCCATTACTTGACACAATGGGCAACTTGGCAGACTGCCACATCATTGGGATGTTGTAGACTATTTGTTACATTTTCACCTCTTGCATGCATTTCAAAGGTCAATTGCCCCAAAGAACCTTAGGGTTAAGTTCAGGGTCCACAAGCCAGACCCAAAGAACCTTAGGGTTAAGTGAAGACACAAGGCAGACCCGAGTGTGGACCCATGGTGTAAAAATCCAATGCCATTTTTTTAAATTAAAAATTTCCCATGATGCCCGATGGGTACCCACTAGATACCCATCAAGTATCACACGGAAAAAAAAATGGACAATCGGTGGCTTAGAAAACAAAATGCCCACCTCGCTCCATGGCCATTACATTTTCCGAAATGCAAGACAAGCATCTTGTTTTTTCGAAATGCCCATCGCAACATTACATTTTAATCCATATTGGATTGGTAATATCGCCCTAGCTTGATCCAACCTCGACTAAGTCCAATATAGGTTGAGGTTGTGTCGTCCCTAAGATAATGTAAAGAGTGGAGCCCAAATTCAAGAATTTTATAAGCTTTTGAGAAATTGATTCGTTCTATATACTAGTCAGATGCCCATACATGTCCTATGGCCCCAAAAAAAGATTCTCTAAATGAGCTGATTACTATAATTAAAAAATCCAAGATTTTTTTCTAAGTTTTATTTAATAAATAAAATGATATTTTATCTTATAAAGAAGAAATGGTAAAATTGGCCATTCTTTAAATTTGTTAGCAATGGCGATGTCATATAGATAGAGGTATTTGAAACCCCATTTTGGTCAAATTTGTTAATATTTTGAATACACGACCTTTTTTCTGGGGCAAAACAAGGGTGGCCCAAATGTCGGATTATTTTGGAGAAAAAATCTATAGTGTTTTTGGGTGAACTTGGGGAACACAAGAGTGACTCATCCAATGGTGGATGAAAAATTCGATAATGAGGATGATGATCACAATCTTTATAGATTCAAATGAATGTTGCTTGTTTTCATTCACTTTTATTTTGTGTAAGATCATCTCCAGTAGTGCTCAGTATGTGACGATACAAAATGTTTTTCACATCCAAGTTTAGTTAGTTACTTTTTTTCAACCCCACTCATAAAACTGAAATTGGGACAGCGAATAGGTGGGGGAGAGACTACTGATAGCAAACCACTTGGACCAATCAGTATGATGGGCCAATCAGAAACACTGAGCAGCAGTCAAATCAAATTTATTACACTCTTTTCTGCAGGTGCACAGTGTTATTGGGCCATTTACCAGCCACCGCAACTTGTGCATTATGCTGAGCCGAAACCATTTTCCTGAGCCAAACCGGCAGCATGTTTTGACTTTTCTTCATCCAATTTTAGTGTGCAGGATCTCATACTGAGCACCGCTGGAGATGCTCTAATCCAGTAGGTAGGTACTCCTTGGTATAACCTAAGTTCTTTATAAGTTCTGGTTCGGACTTGGGTCCTCTCTCTCTCTTTGTTCCTTCTTCTTTTCTTCCTTTTGTTGGGTGCTTTGTTTAATGAAGTTTGCCATAACTATTCACAACAACAAAAGAAAAAATATTCGAAGGAAGTCAACTCCGGTGTTGGTGAGATTCATGATGTTTTACATAGTGAGTACCTATCTTGTACTCCTTACTATGACCTAGTAGTAAGGTCATATTTTACCTGAGTTATTATTGTCTCTCTTGTAAGGTGAGGACAAAATCCAAAAGGTGATTTTTCAACTCCCCTTTTCAGCAAATGTTGCAAATGACATTGTATTGTTCAAGGCTTTTTTTTGTTGGTTAAACACATGATCTCATGCATAGAAGATCATGCATAGATGGGAAAAAAAAGTCTATTGTGAACCCAAGGAGGACCAAGGCCAACCATCCGATGATGTTACCCCAAGTGGGCATCATGAAGTGCAAACACTTGTTGAGCCAATAGGCAAACTCTGAAAAGCATCTA
>Ga0116229_10008188_pt1 | contig 16314 bp, 10 predicted proteins | sample S1TSphgellanicum_3_FD_87313 | JGI IMG/M metagenome (GOLD analysis project Ga0116229, IMG submission 87313) | Host-associated microbial communities from peat moss isolated from Minnesota, USA - S1T2_Fc - Sphagnum magellanicum MG | ecosystem: Host-associated > Plants > Peat moss > Unclassified...
GACACGGTGGCGGCTCCCGATGACACGGTGGCGGCTCCCGATGACACGGTGGCGGCTCCCGATGACACGGTGGCGGCTCCCGAGGACACGGTGGCGACTCCCGAGGACACGGTGGCGGCTCCCGATGACATACCGAAACGTCTATCTTATTGAAGAACGGAAATTAGGAGAATCTCATGGCCCGCATCTATGACTCGATCGTCGATACGTTCGGCAACACGCCGCTCGTTCGGATTCCGCGCCTGAACAAGGGGCTCGGGGCGACCATCCTCGTCAAACTCGAATCGTTCAATCCGGCCGGGTCGGTCAAGGACCGCATCGGCGTTGCGATGATCGAAACGGCCGAGCGCGAGGGGCGCCTGCGTCCCGATACCGTGATCGTCGAACCGACGTCCGGGAATACCGGGATCGCGCTCGCGTTCGTTGCTGCGGCGAAAGGCTATCCGATCATCCTCACGATGCCTGAGACGATGACGCTCGAGCGCCGAAACTTGCTCAAAGCGTACGGCGCGCAGCTCGTGCTCACGCCCGGCGCTGAGGGCATGAAGGGCGCGATCGCCAAAGCCAAGGAGATCCACGACAGCAACCCCGGGAAATACTTCATGCCGAGCCAATTCGACAATCCGGCCAATCCCGAGATCCATCGCCGCACGACGGCGGAAGAGATCTGGCGCGATACCGACGGCAACGTCGACGTGTTCATCGCCGGCGTCGGTACCGGCGGCACGATCACCGGCGTTGGTGAGGTGCTCAAAGAGCGCAAGCCCGGCGTCACGATCATCACGGTCGAACCCGATACGTCGACCGTGCTCTCGGGGGGCTCGCCCGGGCCGCACAAACTGCAAGGCTTCGCGCCGGGCTTCATCCCGTCGATCCTCGACACGCACGTGTACTCCGAGGTGATCCAAGCCTCGTTCGACGATTCGGTCGCGACGTCGCGCCGGCTCGCGCGTGAAGAAGGCATCCTCGTCGGCATCTCGGCGGGCGCGAATGTCTGGGCCGCCATGCAAGTCGCCGCCCGGCCGCAGTTCGCCGGCAAGACGATCGTGACCATCGGGTGCGACACCGGCGAGCGGTATCTCTCGAACCCGCTCTTCGCCGATCAAGACGCTACCGTCGTCGAACCCGCCCTCGCGTAGGAGTTCTCGATGCCTCATACCGGCCGGCACTTTCTCCAAATCCCGGGACCGACGAACGTCCCCGATCGCGTGTTGCGCGCGATCGATAACGCCACGATCGATCATCGCGGCCCGGAGTTCGCGCTCTTGGCCCGTGAGGTACTCGACGGGATCAAGACGATCTTCAAGACCGCCGCGCCGGTCGTGATCTATCCGGCATCGGGGACGGGCGCCTGGGAAGCGGCACTCGTCAACGCGCTCTCGCCGGGTGATCGTGTGCTCATGTTCGAGACCGGACAGTTTTCATCGCTGTGGTACGCGATGGCGAAGAAACTCGCGCTCGACGTCGTGCTCGTCCCCGGCGACTGGCGCCACGGCGCCGATCCGGATGCGGTCGAAGCGCAGCTGCGCGACGACACGGGTCATGCGATCAAAGCCGTCTGCGCCGTGCACAACGAAACCTCGACCGGCGTCACGAGCCGCATCCCCGAGATCCGTGCGGCGATCGATCGCGCGGGACATCCCGCGCTCTTGATGGTCGATACGATCTCGTCGCTGGGGTCGATCGACTACCGTCACGACGAATGGGGAGTCGATGTGACCGTCGGCGGCTCGCAAAAGGGCTTGATGCTGCCGCCCGGGTTGAGCTTCAACGCCGTCTCGGAGAAGGCGCTGGCTGCCTCGAAAACGTCGCGGCTGCCGAAGGCCTATTGGGATTGGCACGACATGATCGCGGTCAACAAGACCGATTTCTTCCCGTATACGCCGTCGACGAATTTACTCTACGGGCTGCGCGAAGCGATCGCGATGCTCCATGAAGAGGGCCTCGACAACGTCTTCGCGCGTCACGACCGGCACGCTGAGGCGACGCGCCGGGCGGCGGCGGGGTGGGGGCTCGAAATCGTTGCGCTCGATCCGCGTGAATACTCGAGCTCGCTTACCGCGCTCTACGTGCCGGACGGCGTCGATGCGGACGCGCTGCGGGCGAAAATCCTCGAGCGCTTCGATATGTCGCTGGGCACCGGCCTCGGAAAGCTGAAAGGCCGCGTGTTCCGGATCGGGCACCTCGGCTATTTCAACGATCTGATGCTCGCCGGGACGCTCGCGGGCGTGCAGATGGGACTCGACGCGCAAGGCATCGCGCACGGCGACGGCGTCGGCGCGGCACTCCGCTATCTCGTCGAAACGCCGGCCGGAACGCGCACGCTCGTCAGCGCCTAAGCGGTGACCGCAACCACGGCGCCGCTCCAGCGCGAGCGGCTGGCGGCCGCGCTACGCGCGCGCGTCGGCGGCGACGTGCGCTTCGATCGCGTGTCGCGCGGTTTGTACGCAACCGACGCCTCGATCTATCAGATCCAGCCGGTCGGCGTCGTGATCCCGCGCGACGGGAAGGACATCGATGCGGTCATCGACGTCTGCGCGCACGCGGGCGTGCCGGTGCTCGCGCGCGGCGGCGGCACCTCGCAGTGCGGCCAGACCGTCGGCGAAGCGGTCGTCGTCGATACCTCGAAATACCTGCGCGAGATCGTTGCGCTCGACGTCGCGGCGCGCACGGTGCGCGTGCAGCCCGGGATCGTGCTCGCGCAACTCAACGCCGCCCTCAAGCCGCACGGTGTGTTCTTCCCGGTCGATCCCTCGACCGCGAACCGCGCGACCATCGGCGGCATGACGGCCAACAACAGCTCCGGCGCGCGCTCGATCCGCTACGGGAACATGGTGCACAACGTGCGCGCGATCGACGCGGTGCTCGCCGACGGGACGCGCGCGCGGTTCGATGCAAACGGCTCCGCGCCGCATCCGCTCGTCGAGCGCGTGCGCGCGATCGCGCAGCGCGAACGCGCCGAGATCAACGCCCGCTTTCCCAAAGTGCTGCGCCGCGTCGGCGGCTACAATCTCGATCTCGTCGAACGCGACGACTTCAATCCGGCGCAGCTGCTGGTCGGCTCCGAAGGGACGCTTGCGTTCTTCACCGAGATCGAACTCGCGCTACAGCCGCTGCCGCGCGCGACCGCGCTCGGCGTGTGTCACTTTCCGCGCTTCTACGATGCGATGGCGGCGACCAAGGAGCTCGTCACGCTCGGACCCGACGCCGTCGAACTGGTGGATGCGACGATGCTGCAGTTGGCGCGCAACAGTCCCGTTTTCCGGCCGACGATCGAGAAGTTCGTGCGCGGCGAGCCGGGCTCGATCTTGCTGGTCGAGTTCACCGGCGACGATCCGGCAGCGTTGCTCGAACGGCTCGCCGCGCTGGACCGCATGATGACGGCGCTCGGTTTCGCGCACAGCGTCGTCGCTTTGCCGGGCGCGGCGGATCAAACGGAACTCTGGGGTGTGCGCTCCGCGGGGCTGAACATCATGACCTCGATGAAAGGCGACGCGAAACCCGTTTCGATCATCGAAGACTGCGCCGTTCCGCTCGAACACCTCGCCGAGTACACGGATCGGCTCAACACGATCTTCGCGAATTACGGCACGGTCGGAACGTGGTACGCGCACGCCTCCGTCGGCTGTTTGCACGTCCGCCCCGTGCTCAACGTGAAGTCGGACGACGACGTGCGCAAGCTGCGCGCGATTGCGGAAGAAGCGTTCGCGCTCGTGCGGCAGTACGGCGGCTCCCATTCGGGCGAGCACGGCGACGGCATCGTGCGGTCCGAATTCCACCGTGAGATGTTCGGCGACCGGCTCGTCGCCGCGTTCGAAGCGGTCAAAGATGCCTTCGATCCGCGCGGCGTGCTCAATCCCGGCAAGATCGTGCGCGCACCGAAGATGGACGATCGCGAGCTCTTCCGCTACGGGCCCACGTACGCGCCGTTACCGCTTACGACGCAGCTCGATTGGTCGGAGTGGGGCGGCTTCTCCGGTGCGGTCGAGATGTGCAACAACAACGGCGCCTGCCGCGCGGACGCCGGCGTGATGTGCCCGTCGTATCTTGCGACGCGCGATGAATCCGATGTCGTGCGCGGCCGCGCGAACGCGCTGCGGCTCGCAATCACCGGTCAGCTCGGACCCGATGCGTTTACGTCGGATGAACTCTACGGCGTGATGGACTTGTGCGTCGGCTGCAAGGGCTGCCGTCGCGAGTGCCCGACCGGCGTCGATATGGCGAAGATGAAGGTCGAGTTCCTCGGCGCCTATCGCGCAAAGCACGGCATGCGGCTCAAAGACCGGCTCGTCGCCGCGCTGCCGCGCCTCGCACCGCTGGCCTCGGCGTTCGCGCCGCTCGCGAACCTGCGCGACACGATTCCGGGCCTCGCGAAACTCACCGCAGGCATCTCGGGAATCGACGCGCGCCGGCGGTTGCCGAGATGGCGTCGCGACCGCTTCGCCGACGACCGCGAACCACGTCCTCTTCGCGGGCCCGGGGAGACACTCGGCGAGGTCGTGCTTTTCGTCGACACGTTCAACCGCTACTTCGAAGTCGACGTCGCGCGCGCCGCGCTGCGCGTGCTCGACGCGGCCGGCTACGACGTCGTGTTCGCCGCCGCGCCGGGCGGCGGCAGGCCGCTGTGCTGCGGACGCACGTATCTGGCGGCCGGCGCGATCGCCGATGCGCGCGCCGAGGCGCAGCGCACGATCGCGGCGCTGCGACCGTACGTCGCGCGCGGCGCGACGATCGTCGGTCTCGAGCCGTCGTGTTTACTTACCCTGCGCGACGAATTCGTCTCGCTCGTGCCCGGTGAAGAGGCGCGCGCGCTGGCGGGCGCGGCGCTACTGTTCGAAGAGTTCATCGCGCGCGAAGCCGCCGCCGGACGCTGGTCGCTTGCGCTGCGCGCGTTGCCGGAGCGCGTCGCATACCTGCACGCCCACTGTCACCAGAAAGCCTTCGGCGCCTTGCCGGCCGTCGTGCAAACGCTGCGCCTCGTCCCGGAGCTGGAAGTAAAGACCATCGCGACGAGTTGTTGCGGAATGGCCGGGACGTTCGGCTACGAACGCGAGCACTACGACGTCTCGCTCGCGATGGCGGAGCGCGCGCTGCTCCCCGCGGTCCGCAGCGCGCCGGCCGATGCGCTCATCGTCACCGACGGCGTGAGCTGCCGCCATCAGATCGCCGACGGCGCGGCGCGTCACGCCGTCCACGTTGCGCACGTGCTGGATCGCGCACGCGCGTGATCGATTGGAGCGATCCGAGTCCGGTCTTCGCGGTTCCGGCCGGCGCCGTCGACGTCTATCAATCGATTCAACGGCTCGAGCCGGGCGCGTGGGTTGCGGCGCACACGCACGAGGGGCCGGAAAGCGGCGTCGTGATCGCGGGCGCGATCGCCCGCCATGAGGCAAGCGTGACGCGCGAGTTCGCGATCGGCGCGGCGTTCTGCACCCCCGGCGGTGCCGTTCACGCAACCGGCAATCCGGGATCGCACATCGCGCAAGCCATCACGTTGCATGTCGTGCGCGCCGGCTCGGCGTTCTCGACGCCCTGCCCGTGCGAAACCGCGCCGCCGGCGCAGCCGGGGTCATCCAACCCGGCGCGCTCGATCGTGCGCGGTACGACGATTCCGGTCGCGCGTATACGCGCACGTCACGCGCACGCCGAGCTGAGGGGACCGGTCGCGCTCGAGCCGCAGGCGGCGCTCGACCCGCAGGTCGTGTTGCCGATCGTTCTGACGGTTCTCCACGGGCGCCTCGCCGAGGGCGGCAGCACGCTCGAAGCGCCGGCCTTCACCGTCGTGACGTCGGTGCAGACGTTCGCACCGCAGGGCGGTCCGGCCGAGGTGCTGCTCACGCGCTTCGAGGATGGGTCGATCTAGAGGGATTCCCAGCGCCCAGCCCCCATTCGGACGTGCAAAGCATTTTTCCGGAGATCCCAACCACATGGACAAGAATCTTTCCCGCGGGACGTTCGTCGCTTCGAGCGCCGCGGTCTTTGCCACGATCGGCATCCTGCCGAGCCCCGCGCGCGCGGCCGAGTTCGCCTGGAAAACCGGCACGAATCAGCCGGCCGACCATCCGCTCAGCGTCGCGATGAAAAACATGGCCGATGCGATCGGCCAAGAATCGAAGGGCCGAATTTCGATCGACGTGTTCCCCAATAGCCAGCTCGGCGGCGACACGGCGATGCTCACGCAGCTGCGCTCCGGCGCGCTGCAGATGATGACGCTCGACGGCACGATTTTGGCCTCGGTCGTTCCGATCGCCTCGATCCAAGGCGTCGGCTTCGCCTTCAAGGATTCGAACGAGGCGTTCGCGGCGTTCGACGGATCGCTCGGTGCCTACGTGCGCTCCGAGATCGAAGCCGCCGGCATCCATTGTTTCGAGCGGATCTGGGAGAACGGGATTCGCCAGATCACCGCGAGCGCAAAGCCCGTGCGCAACGCAGCCGATCTGACCAATTTCAAGATTCGCACGCCGGCGGCGAAGTTGACCCTCGACTTGTTTCACTCGCTCGGCGCTTCGCCGACGCCGATCAACTTGAGCGAAACGTACACGTCCTTGCAGACGCACGTCGTCGACGGCCAGGAGAACCCGATCGCGAACATCGCGGTCAACAAGTTCTACGAAGTCCAGAAATATCTCAGCTTGAGCGCGCATCAGTGGGCCGGCTACTGGCTGATCATGAACGGCGATGCGTGGAAGTCGCTGCCGCCGGAACTGCAAACCGTCGTCGCGCGCAACACCTACGTTGCGGCGGCAAAGCAGCGCGTTGCGGTAAATCAATTGAACATGTCGCAAACCGGCGTGCTGAAGAGCCACGGTATGCTCGTCAACGACGTCGACCGCAACAGTATGCGCGCGATGCTCGGCGGGTTCTACAAGACCTGGAAGGGCGAACTCGGCGATAAGGGCTGGAGCCTGCTCGAGTCTCACGTCGGCAAACTCGCGTAACGACCCCAGGCCATGCTCCAAGGCGTTCCCTTTGTTTCGGTGTCGCGCGGCGAGCGCATCGAATCGGTGCACGCGATTGCCGCGTGCGCCGCGACGGTGGACGGCGACGTGCTGCTCGCGCTCGGCGACATCGACGAGCCCGTCTATCTGCGATCGGCCGCGAAGCCGTTCATCGCCGCGGCCGTCGTTCGGGCCGGGGCGGCCGGCCGGTTCGGACTCGACGATCGCGATCTTGCGATCATGAGCGCTTCACACAACGGCGAACCCGGTCACGTCGCCGCGGTGCGCGCGCTGCTCGAGAAGATCGGCGCGCAGCCCGGCGACCTGCGCTGTGGGGCACACGCGCCGTCCTATGAGCCGGCGGCGCTTGCGCTCGGCGAGCCGCCAACGGTGCTCCACAACAACTGCTCGGGCAAGCACGCCGGGATTCTCGCGCTCGCCCGGATGCTCGATGCCCCGTTCGACGGGTACCTCGAACCCAGTCATCCGGCGCAGCGCGCGATCCTCGCGCTGTGCGAACGCGTAAGCGACGACCGGTTCGGTGCGGACCAGCTCGGCGTCGACGGTTGCGGCATCCCCGTTTATGCCACGAGCTTGCGCCGTGCGGCGCGGTCCTTCGCTCGCCTCGCGACCCTTGCCGGTCTCGCGCCGGAGGATGCCGCGGCGCTGGCGCGCGTTCGGGCCGCGATGATCGCCGAACCGTTCTACGTTGCGGGGACGGGCCGGTTCGATACCGATCTGCTGCGGGCCGGGAACGGCCGCATCGTCTGCAAGGCGGGGGCGGAGGGCGTCCACGCGAGCGCGCTGCTCGATCTCGGTGCCGGGCTCGTGCTCAAGGTGGTCGACGGGACGCGGCGGGCCGTGCCCCCCGCGGCCGTCGCGCTCCTCGCGCGGCTCGGCGCGCTCGATGATATGCAAGTGTCCGTGCTCGGGGCACACGCATCGGTTGCGGTCACGAACGCCGCCGGGTTACGCGTCGGCACCATCGAGGCGGTGGTCGGCAACTAACGCGCTTTCGGCCGTGTATGAACCGACGTGGTCGAGTTCTTTCTCAAACGCCCGATTTTTGCGTCGGTCTGCTCGCTCGTCATTTTGCTGCTGGGGATCATCTCGATCCCCACGCTGCCCATCGAGCAGTTCCCGCTCATCGCCCCGCCGACCGTCACCGTAACATCGACCTACGTCGGCGCGAGCGCCGAAGCGGTCGAAACCTCGGTCACGACGCCCCTCGAGCAGTCGATCAACGCCGTTCAGGGGCTACGCTATATTTCGTCGCAGTCGACGAACAACGGCATCAGTACGATCACCTGCGTCTTCAACCTCGACCGCAACCTCGATCTTGCGACGAACGACGTCCAGAACGCGGTCAACAACACGACGGGCCAACTGCCGACGGCGGTCACCCAAGCCGGGATCACGGTCACGAAAAACTCGGGCACCTTCGTCATGGCGCTCGGCATGGTCAACGACGGCGGGCTCACCAACATCGACGTCAGCAACTACGTCGACAACAACGTCGTCACCGATCTGCAGCGCATCAAGGGCGTCGGCGGCGTGCTCGTGTTCGGCGAGCGCAAGTGGGCGATGCGCCTCTGGATCGATCCGAAGCGCCTCGCCGATAACGGTCTCGCCGCCACCGACGTCGTCAACGCGCTCCAAGAGCAGAACGTGCAGGTGGCCTCGGGTGCGCTCGGCGCCGCGCCCGCCGCAGGCAACCCGAAATACATCTCGGTGTTCACGACCGGGCTCTTGCACGATCCCGACCAATTCCGGCGCATCATCCTCAAGACGACGCCCGACGGCGGCGCGGTGACGGTCGGTGACGTCGGCCGCGTCGATCTCGGCGCGCAGGACTACTCGACCAGCCTGCGCTTCGACAAGAAAGATTCGGTCGGGATCGGGATCCAGCAGTTGCCGGGCGGGAACTCGATTCAGATCTCGCACGACGTGCTCGAGACGATGAACCGGCTGCAACAGCGCTTCCCGGCCGGACTGCACTATAAAGTCGCCTTCGATACGACCGAGTTCGTGCGCGACTCGATCAAAGACGTCGTCGAGACGCTGCTCATCGCGATCTTCCTCGTGATCGCGGTCATCTATCTGTTCTTGCAGGACTGGCGCACGACGCTCATCCCCGCGATCACGATCCCGATCTCGCTGGTCGGCACGTTCGCGCTCATGAAACTGCTCGGCTTCTCGATCAACACGCTGACGCTCTTCGGCCTGACGCTGGCGACCGGACTCGTCGTCGACGATGCGATCGTCGTCATCGAAAACATCTCGCGCTTCATCCAAGACAAGAAGATGCCGCCGATGCAGGCGGCTTCCGAGGCGATGCACGAGATTTCGGGCGCGGTCATCGCGACGTCGCTCGTACTGCTCTCGGTGTTCATCCCGGTCGGCTTCTTTCCGGGGACGACGGGGCAACTCTACAAGCAGTTCGCGCTCACGATCGCGTGTTCGATCGCGATCTCGCTCTTCAACGCGCTCACGCTGACGCCGGTGCTCGCGGCGCTGCTGCTCGGTCACAACGAGAAGCCGAAGGGCGGGTTCTTCCGCGGCGTCAACCGGCTCATCGATACCGCGCGCCGGCGCTACGACGCCGTGCTGCCGACGTTCATCAAACGCTGGCCGGCGATGGTGGTACTCTTTCTCATCGGCCTCGCCTCGACCGGATTTCTCTACCGCGGGACGCCGACGGGCTTCGTCCCCGATGAAGATCAGGGCTTCCTGATCGTCTCCTCGCAGGCGCCGGAAGGCACCTCGGCTGTCGGGATGCTCACGATCCAGAAGAAGATCGAGGACGTCCTCTTCAATCAGCCCGAGGTTACCGACGTCTTCGACGCCGGCGGCTTCGGCTTCACGGGCAACGGTCCCAACCACGCGACGCTCTTCATTCGGCTCAAGCCGCTGAGCGAACGCGGCGGTGGTCCGCATAGCGCGGGCGCGCTCGTCGGCCGCCTCTTCCCGATCTTCCTCTTCATGCCGGGCGCCTCGACCTTTCCGCTCGTTCCGCCGGCGATTCAAGGTCTCGGTTTTCAGGGCGGGTTCAACTTCGAGCTCGAGGATCGCAAGAGTACCGGGATCTTGCCGCTCGCGTACGCGGCCTACGGCATGATGGGTGCGGCCGCACAGGATCCGAAGCTCTCGCGCGTCTACACGACGTTCACCGTCAACAGCCCGCAGCTCGTCGCCGATGTCGATCGCTTGAAGGTGAAGTCGCTCGGCGTCTCGCTCACCGACGTCTACACGGCGCTCAACGTGTTCATCGGCTCGGTGTACGTCAACAACTTCGATTACAAAGACCGCACCTACCGCGTCTACGTCCAAGCGGACGCGCCGTATCGCATGAAACCGTCGGACCTCGACCAGATTTACGTCCACAACACGGCCGGCGGCGGATTGATCCCGATCTCGTCGATGATGACGCAGACGTTCACGCGCTCCGCGCCGATCATCACGCACTTCAACCTCTTCCGGTCGGTCGAGCTGGACGGGAATCCGGGTCAAGGCTACGGCTCCGGCGACGCCATCACGGAGATGCAGAACCTCGCCCAGAAGGTTGCGCCGGGTTTCAACTTCGAGTGGAGCGGCATCTCGCGCGAACAGATCGAGGGCGGCGGCCAAGCGGCGCTGATCTTCCTGCTCGGCATCATCTTCACGTTCTTGGTGCTCTCCGCCCAATACGAGAGCTTCATCGACCCGCTCATCATCTTGCTCTCGGTGCCGATCGCGATCCTCGGGGCGCTGCTCGCGATCATGCTGCGCAACATCCTCTTCGCGGGGCTCACGCACACGTTCGAGGTTTCGGACGTGTACGCGCAGGTCGGGTACGTGATGCTGATCGGCCTTGCGAGTAAGAACGCGATTCTGATCGTCGAGTTCGCCAATCAGCTGCGCGCGCAGGGGATGGATGCGGTTCCGGCCGTCATCCGCGCCGCCGAAACGCGGCTGCGGCCGATCTTGATGACGTCGATCGCGTTCATCTTGGGCATCTTCCCGCTGGTGGTCGCGAGCGGCAACGGTGCGGCGTCGCGCAACTCGCTCGGCACGGTCGTCTTCGGCGGCATGGTCGTCTCGACGGTGCTGAACCTGTTCGTCGTGCCGGTGCTCTATGTGCTGGTCATTCGGATGGAGGACAAACTTCGTCCGCGTCACAAGCCGGTCGACGACGGTCCGGAAGCGGATCTTACGAGACCGACGACCGCGACGATCTAATCGTCGCGGGGATTCCCGTTCGAGAGCATTGGCAATGGAGGGCGCCTGCGGAATATGTTCGCCGGTTTTTCTCGCGGCGTCCCCGTTCGCATCGCGACGCGGGCGGCGGCTGCTACGAGCGTGGTGATGCTCTTCGCGTGTACCGGTCTCAAATCGCCGGTGGATCTGCCGCAAGCGACGCCGTCGCCGGCAGCGAGCCCTTCGCCGAGTCCGAGCCCCTCGCCGAGCCCCACGCCGGGGCCAGTCGTGCTTGGGCAGTCCAGTCTCACGTTCGTTGCAACGGGGGCATCGTACGCGCAGACGGTCAGCGCGATGCAAACGAATTTCAGCGGCTCCTTCAGTGCTTCGACGGCCGCGGCGGGTGCGCCGAACTCGTGCAGCGGGATCGCCACGGTGACCGCATCGAGTGCGACCGCGTTTGTCGTGACGCCCGTCGGCGCCGGTCAGTGCGTTGAAACGATAACCGGCGGCGGCGGCGTTTCTGCGCCGCTGGCGATCAGCGTCGCGACGACGTCGGTGGGAGGCACCTAGTGCAGGTACGACTCGGACCGGCCGGCGCGGCCCTCGCGTGCAGTCTCTTTGTTTCGGCGTGTGCCGGGGGCGGCGGCGGCCACGTAGCCGTGCCGGCGCCGGCGTCGTCCGCCGCTCCGCAAGCTGCCGGGCGCACCGCGAGCGTGAGTTTTCGTATCGTGGTCCCGAGCGCGAGTTCCGCGAGCGCGCGGGCGCGCCGGCCGCAATACGTGTCGTCGTCGACGCAGTCGGCAACGATCGCGGTCTCGGCGAGCGGAACGACGGCCGCATCGACAACGGTCAATTGCACGACCACGTGCAGCGGAACGATCGCGGCACCGCTCGGTAGCGACACGTTTACCGTGAACCTCTACGACGCGGCCGGCGGCACCGGAAATCTGCTCTCGGCCGGAACGATCACCCAGACGATCGTGGCAGGCCAAACGAATGCCGTCAACGTGACGTTCAACGGCGTCGTCGCCTCCGTTCGTTTGGCGCTCGGCGCGACCACGCTCACGGTGGGCACGAGTACGCAGGTGAACGTGACCGTGACCGCTCTCGACCCCGACGGAAATACGATCGTCGGCCCGGGCGGCTATGCCTCCGCAACCGGCGCCCCGCTGTCGCTCGCGTTGAGTGATTCCGACCAGTCCGGCGGGACGACGCTCTCGACGACGAGCCTGAGCGTGCCGCCGACCGCACCGATTACCCTGAGCTATTCCGGCACCGCGATCGCCGATCCGGTCGTCATGGTGACGGCCGGGACGATTTCGGCGAGCGCATCGCTCGGGATGCAGCAAAACTTCGCCTACACGGGCAGCCTGCAAACATTCACCGTTCCGGCCGGGGTGACGAGCGCGACGATCACGGCCGTCGGCGCCGGCGGCGGCGCCGTCTCCACCGGCGGTGGCGGCGGCGCGGGCGCGAGTTTGACCGGGACGTTCAGCGTCAGCGCCGGCGGCGCTCTGCCGGTCATCGTCGGCGGCGGTGGGCTCGGCGCGGCCCTGGGCGGCGGCGGTGGCGGCGGATCCTTCGTGTATGCTTCCCCGACGGCGCCGACGCCGTTGATCGCTGCCGGCGGCGGCGGCGGCGGCGGTGCGCTGAACAACTTGGCGAATGCGCAGGGCGGTGCCGCGAGTCAAACGTCGACCTCGGGCGGCGCCTCGGCCGACAATTCGGCTGCCGGCGGGACCGCTGGAGGCGGTGGTAGCGTTACCGGCGGCGGCGGTGGTGGCGGAGGCGGGGTGAACGGAGCCGGCACATCGACCGGCGCGGCAAGCGGCGGCGGCATCACGACCGCTGCCGGCGGCGGGACCGGCGGGACCGCGATTGCGAATACGGCGTCCGGCGGATACGGCGGTGGAGGCGGGGCCTCGCTCGGCGGTGGCGGCGGCGGCGGGTACAGTGGCGGCGGAGGGGGCCTCTTCAACGCCATCGTGCCGAATTATGGAACCGGCGCCGGAGGTGGCGGCTCGTTCAACTCCGGTACCGCTCAATCGAATACCGTCGGGGCCGCAGGCGGAACGGGGCAAGCCAACGGGACGAACGGCTCGGTGACGATTACCTGGTAGCGGTTTTCGGTCGGGAGCGGTGATAGCGCGCGAGCCACTCCGGGCGCGTGAAATAGCGTCCGCCACGGCGGACGGTTTGCAACCGTCCGCGCTGCGCCGCCTTCGCGAGTGCGGTATATCGGTCGCCCGCGAGTTCCCGCAGCGGGACGAGTCCCGCGTTGCCGTCCGTGGCTGCGCGAAGCCGATCGATCCCGGTAATGAGCGCGCGGGCGATCACGTCCGCCAGCGTCGCCGGATCGCCGGCCTCAGCTGAGGTCAGTGCGGATCGGTAGCGAGCCACGTGAGCCGGATCGATGACGAGCGGCGGCAGATCCAACCGGCGCACGAGCAGATTGATCGCCAAGCGGGCCGTTCGTCCGTTCGCCTCCGCAAACGGCGCGATGCGGACGATCCGGGCGAGCGTGCGTGCCAGCCACCGCGCGAGCGGCACCTCGCCGGGCCCGCGGCCGGCGCGATCGAGGCAGACCTCCGTCTCGCGTGGCACCATCCAGGCCGCGGGGGCGACGAGCGCGTCGCGGGGCGGCAGGTTTCGCGTGCGCCAAGCGCCGCCGCCGGAACCGGGCCGGGCGAGCGCGTTGAGGCGCCGCAGTTCTTCGATCGTGATGAGCGGCTCGCGGGAACCCGGTTCGCGGCGCGGCTGCAAGGCGACCCAGCGGCTCGCCTCGGCGTAGGCCCGGGTCAGCACGTAGGCGTCGAACGGGAAGTCACCGGCGGCGATCCCGCGATCCAGCAAGGCATCGACCTCGGCCGGGCCGAGCCCGGCACCCGCCACGCGGACTGAGCCGGCGATTTCCGCGCGCCACAGCCGGCGCGTCTCGGCTCCGATCGCCGCAAGCGGCGGGAGCGCACGGAGCGCGGCGATCGCCTCGCGCAGGCGCCGTTCCCCGGCATGCTCTCTCATTGTCCGATTTTAGCAGATTTTCAAGAATCGGACACAATCGAGTGGTCGGTGACGGCTATACGGCAAAACGATGAAGGATGGAACGCGCTCCCCGATTCTGCGAATCGCCGTACCTCACCGCCCTCGACCGCCGGGTGCTCGTTTTCGACGGCGCGATGGGGACGCAACTCATGGCCCTCGAGCTCGACGATGCCGCCTTCGGCGGCGCAGCCTACCATGGGTGCAACGAGGCGCTCGTTCTCAGCCGCCCGGATTTGATCCGTGGCGTCCACGAAGCCTATTTCGCGGCCGGGGCCGACGTGGTGGAGACCGATACGTTCACCGCTTCGCGGCTGAAACTCGACGAGTACGGGCTCGGCGCCCGGGTCGCCGATGTGAACCGTGACGGCGCTCGCCTTGCGCGCGAGGCGGCGGACCGGTTCTCGACCCCGGAGCGGCCGCGCTTCGTCGCGGGCTCGATGGGACCGACGGGGATGCTGATCTCGTCGTCCGATCCGACGCTCTCGAAGATCACCTTCGACGAACTTGCCGATCTCTACGGCGAGCAGGCCGAACATCTCGTCGCGGGCGGAGTCGATCTCTTGCTGCTCGAGACCAGTCAGGATCTCTTGGAGATGAAGGCCGCGATCGCCGGGATCGAGCGCGCCTTCGCGCGCGGCGTTCGGCGCGTGCCGATCCAAGCACAAGCGACGCTCGATGTGACCGGACGGATGCTGCTCGGCACCGACATCAGCGCCGTTTGCGCGACGCTCGACGCGTTGCCGATCGACGTCATCGGTCTGAACTGTTCAACCGGTCCCGCGCACATGCGCGACGCCGTGCGGTATCTGGTCGAGAACTCGCGCTGCTACGTCAGCGTGATCCCGAACGCCGGCTTGCCGATCATGGGACCCAAGGGCGAGACGATCTATCCCGAGACGCCCGAGGAAATGTCGCGCGAGCTGCGCGCGTTCGTTACGAGTTTCGGCGTCAACGCGATCGGCGGCTGTTGCGGAACGACACCCGAGCACATCGCCGCGTTCGCCGCGGCCGTCGACGGGCTCGTGGGCCGCGCGCCGGAACCCAAGCCGCTGCAGTTCGCGGCGTCGTCGATGACCGCGGTTGCGCTCAAGCAAGACGGCACGGTGACGATGGTCGGCGAGCGCATCAATTCGCAAGGCTCGCGCAAGATCAAACGCCTGCTGCTCGCCGATGACTACGATGAGATCATCCTGGTCGGCCGCGAGCAGGTCGAAGGCGGTGCGCATCTGCTCGACGTCTGCACCGCGCTCACCGAGCGCACCGACGAAGACGAACAGATGGCGACGATCGTGAAGCGGCTCGCGCAATCGGTCGAGGCGCCGCTGATGATCGATTCCACCGAAGCGCGCGTGATCGAAGCCGCGCTCAAGATCTACGCCGGACGCGCGATCGTGAACTCGATCAACCTCGAGAACGGGCGCACCCGGATCGATGACGTGATGCCGCTCGTGCGCGAAGCCGGCGCCGCCGTCGTCGCGCTCACGATCGACGAGACCGGGATGGCCAAGACGCGCGAACGCAAACTCGAAGTCGCGCAGCGCATCCACGACATCGTCACGCAAGAATTCGGCCTGGCCCCGGGGGCGCTGATCTTCGATGCGCTCACGTTCACGCTCGCGACCGGGGAGCCCGAGTTCGCGGAATCCGCGATCGAGACGATCGAGGGTATCCGGCTCATCAAAGAACGGCTGCCCGGCGTGCTTACGTCGCTCGGCGTCTCCAACGTTTCGTTCGGCCTCAAGCCCGGCGCGCGCGCCGCGCTCAATTCCGTCTTCTTGCACCACTGCGTCGAGGCCGGACTCGATATGGCGCTGGTCAATCCGAAAGACGTCTCGCCCTACGCCGAACTCGGCGCCGAGGAACGGGCGCTCTGCGACGATCTCGTCTTCGCGCGGCGGCCCGATGCGCTGCAGCGGCTCATCGAGCATTGGGAATCGAAGGCGCCCGGACAGACGGCGGGCGGGGCTCCCGTCGCCGATGACGATGCCGACGCGCCGATCGAAGTGCGCATCCACAACGCCATCCTGCGCCGGCGCAAGGACGGCATCGAAGAAAAACTCGACGAGGTCTTGCGCGCGCGCGAGCCGGTCGACGTGCTCAACAACGTGCTGCTGCCCGCGATGAAGGACGTCGGCGACCGCTTCGGCGCGGGCGA
>Ga0116229_10008190_pt1 | contig 16313 bp, 11 predicted proteins | sample S1TSphgellanicum_3_FD_87313 | JGI IMG/M metagenome (GOLD analysis project Ga0116229, IMG submission 87313) | Host-associated microbial communities from peat moss isolated from Minnesota, USA - S1T2_Fc - Sphagnum magellanicum MG | ecosystem: Host-associated > Plants > Peat moss > Unclassified...
CCTCGCAACGCAATCCGCTCGCGCGGCAGACGTCCCGGCCGGTTTCGCGAACACGCTCGGCCGGCAGCCGGGTCTGCTCGACCGGATGGGGTACACGCCGCAGACCATCGCTTTACCAGCTAAGATCGACCCGAGGACCTTGCAATTCGACCGGTCGGGCCGGCGCATTCCCAATGGAATCGTCGAACCGCCGGTTTGGCTAGCGGAGATCGCGAATGACCCCATCAACAAGACCACGTACCTCGATACGCTGCTAGGCGTGTCGCCGAAGGATAAGAAAAGCTCGAATATCGGATTGTACGTGATCACCTGGAAGTTCGAGTTCAGCAACGGGCTCGTGACCGACGGGACGAAGCCGTCCTGCGGCGACACGACGTCGGTCGTCGATCGCTTCTTCAATTCGCCGCTGATCAACGACCAGGACTTCACGTCCAACGGCGTGTCGCTCGGGGATCGCCAGTACGTCGATGCCTTCCAGACCGCCGAATTCACCGGCTCCGGATATTCGTCGAGCTGGCGGACCAACTTCGTTTACGCCTTGCCGAAGAACGAATACTATATCATCACGATCAAGGTCCCCGCGGCCGACGGTCACGCCGTCTCCGTGAAGGGTTGCGCCAATCCGTTTGGCTATCTCAATCTCAATTGGGCCGATGCGCAGGTCCAAAATTGGATCCAGAAGTTAGGTTTCTCGCACACGTACGTGCCGTTCAATCTGTTCAATAACACCGTCATGTACACGGTCAATAAGAACGGCACCACCAGTTGCTGCGTCATCGGCTACCACAGCGCCTACGGCACGTCGACCTACAATCAGGTGTACGGCGTCGGATCGTACGTCGAAGCCGGGCTCTTCTCGGGCCTCGAGGACATCGCGGCGCTCAGTCACGAATTGGCCGAACTCACCAACGACCCGTTCGTCAACAACGCGACGCCGGCGTGGGGCCACATCGGCCAGGTCGGAGGGTGCCAAGCAAACTTCGAGGTCGGCGATCCGCTTTCGGGCACGGAATGGACCGACACGTTCAAGGGCTTCACCTACCACCTGCAAGATCTCGCGTTCATCGCGTGGTTCTACCGGTTGAAGTCCGGGAGCCATTCGGAAATAGGCACCGACGGCAAGTTCTCGTTCCGCGGAACGTTTACGAACGACCAGTCGAGCATTTGCAAAACCTAATCCGGCACGCTCACCCGTTCGAGTAGGTTGGGTTCGAACAAACGAAACGGCCGTCCGGTGCGAACCGGACGGCCTCGTGATTCGCGGCAGCCGCCGCCACCGGTGCGCCGAGCGGCTCGGCCGGCGGCTCACTGGACCGCGGGGACGCCGGCGGGCTCCGTGGAACGCCGGTTCGCCCGGCGGGACGCTCGCGTAACGGGGCGGCGCTATCGTTTACGAATGGAGCGAATCGAGCATCTTTTCGTCGTCCGGGTCTGGTTCGAGCCCGGCGCGCTGCCTGGTGAAGAGTGGCGCGGCTCGGTCGAGCACGTACCCTCCGGCGCACGGCGCTACTTCGGCGCCCTCGTCGATCTCGAGGCCTTCATCCGGCGGAGCGCAGGCGGGCCGGTTGCCGTGCAACGCGAACTGACGAGTTCGTCAGATAGCGCGGGCGACTGAGGACTCGCGGAAGCAGGCAGATGCCACAGGAACCATCCCACGGCAAGGGTTTGCGCGTCGCATTTCTCGGGCAGCCGCGCTTCGCGTTCGACGGCATGCCGTTTCCGTTCACGCGGCCGCGCACCCTCGGCCTGCTCGCGTTCTTGCTGCTGCACCGGGCCACCCACCTCACGCGCGACACCGTTGCCTTCACGCTCTGGCCCGACGAGACCGAGGCCGAGGCGCGCAGCAATCTGCGCCGCCATCTGCACCTGCTGACGCAGACCTTGCCGCCGTGCGGGCGGCCGTACATCGTCGCCCAGGAAGACACGCTGCGCTGGAACGACGAGGCGCCGACGTGGTTCGACGTCGACGTCTTCGAAGCGAACGTCAACGACGACGCGCGCGCCGCCGAAGCGATCGAGTTGTACGCCGGCGACCTGTTGCCGGGCGTTTTCGACGACTGGATCTTTCCGATTCGCGAACGGCTGCGACGGCTCTACCTCGACGGGCTCGACCGGCTGCTCGTGCGCGCGCGAAGCGCGCGCGACTTGCCGCTCGCGGCGACCTACGCGGCGCGCATCCTCGCCCACGATCCATGGCGCGAGGACGCGATCCGTCAGGCCGCGGCGATTCGCTTCGAGAGCGGCGACCGCGCCGGGGCGCTGCGGATCCTCGCCGATTTCGGCCGGCGCCTGCACGAGGAAATGGGCGTCGAACCGATGCCGGAAACGGTGGCGGCCCGCGAGTCGCTCTTGCGCAGCGTGCCGATCGTGGCGGCCGAACCGGAAGGTCACCCGAGCGCCGCGCCGCGGGGCTTTCCGTTCGTGGGCCGGAGCGCCGAACTCGCCGGACTCACGTCGGCCTGGAAACGCGCGGCGCGGCAGCGCGGGCAGCTGTTGCTGGTCGGCGGCGAGGCCGGCATCGGAAAATCGCGGCTGGTCAGCGAGTTGGCGCTCGTCGTCGAAGCTCAGGGAGGCCGGGTCCTGCGCGGCACGACCTCGTCGCCGGAACGGACGTCGTATCAGCCGTTCGTCGAAGCGCTGCGCGAAGCGATTCCGTTCTTCGCCACCGCGCACGTGCGCCCGATTTGGCTCGCCGCGCTGGCGGCGCTCGTGCCCGAGCTCGGCGTCATGCACGGCGATCTGCCACCGGTGCCGTCGCTCGAGGAAGGACGCGAACGGGCCCGCTTATTCGAAGCCCTGATCGCGTCGCTCAACGCGCTCGCGCGCCAGCGGCCCCTGCTCCTGCTGATCGAAGACGTCCATTGGGCCGGCCCCGGCACGCTCGCGGCGCTCGAGTACATCGCGCGCCGGGCCGCCGCGCTGCCCGCGCTCGTGGTGGCGACGTACCGGACCGAGGCCGCGGGCGCCGAGTCGGATTTGCGCGGGCTGCGGCGGCGGCTGCAAGCGGAAAACGTGATCGAACACGTGGCGCTGGGCGCGCTGCCGCTCGACGCGATCCAGCAATTAGCGCGAACGATTCCGCTGCTGGCCGAGCGCAGCGAAACGATCGGCTCCGAGATCTATGCGGCCAGTGAAGGCAACCCGCTCTTTGCCGGCGAGCTGCTGCGCGACCGCGCCGAATCGGGCGAGGGCGGGGCGCAGCCCGTCGGCTTGCGCAAGACGTTGGAAGCCCGCTGCGCGCGCCTCTCGGACGGCGCGCGAACGATCGCCGAGATCGCGAGCGTCGTGGGCGCGACCTTCGACGTCGACCTCGTTCGCGACGTCGCCGGCTGGGACGAGAACGCGGTGCTCGCGGCGCTGGCGGAGCTGCTCGATCGCAACCTCGCGCGCGACATCGGCCGCGCCGGCTTCGCCTTTTCGTTCACCCATCACCTGATCGCGACGACCATCTATGCGGGCATCGCGCCGGCAACGTGCCGGCGCTGGCACGAACGGGTCGCGGTGCTCTCCGAACGCGTCAACAGCGACGCATCGGAAACGGCCGCGACGGTCGCCTATCATTACGAGCGCGCCGGCCGCGGCGAGGCCGCCGCCGCGCAGTATCTCGTGGCCGCGCGACGCGCCTTCGCCCTCTTCGCCAACGACGACGCGCTGGCCGCGACCACGCGCGGCCTTGAACTGACGCGGGATCCGTCGCTGCGCTTGGCGCTCCTGGCCTTACGCGAGACCGTCTACGCGCGCCGCGCCGAGCGTGAAGCGCAGGCGGCGGACCTCGACGCGTTCGAAGCGCTCGCGGTCCGCCTGCAGGACGTCGCTGCGCAAGCCGACGCATGGCGCCGGCGGGCGGCGCTCTCGCACGTGCTGGGCGACCTGACGGCTGAAGCCGAACTGCTGGCGCGCTTCCGGCGTTACGCGGAAGCGTCGGGGAACGTCGCGCTCCAGGCGACGGCCTGGCAGGCGATCGCGTGCAACGAACTCGCGTCGAACCGCTTCCGATCCGCCCAGGAGGCGGCGCTCGCAGCCCTCGAGCGCTACCGCTCCCAGGGCGACGGCGAAGGCGAAGTCGAGGCGCTTTGCGTGCTCTCCGAAATCGCCACCAACTACGGCGAACCCGAAGTCGTTCGCGAACGTCTGGCCGACGCGCGCCGGCGCGCGGCCGCGACGTCGAATGTGGTTCAGCTCGCGCGCGTGTTGATGAGCAGCAGCGCGGCCGCGATCATGCGCCGGGAGTTTCACGAAGCGCTGCGCGACGCCGAAGTCGCGCTCGAGCACTATCGCGATATCGGCGACCGCGAGGGCGAAGCCGAGGCGATCAGCCGCGTCGCGTCGGGCTATAGCATGCTCCAGCGAATGGATGAGGCACGGGCGGCGTTCGGTAAGAGCGCCGCCATCTATCGATCGACCGGCAATGCGCCCAAGCACGCGTACGTGCTCTTCAATCAGACCGCCTCGGAGATTCAGCTCGGACTCCTCGAGTCGGCGGCTGCTTCGCTCGCGGAAGCGCTCGCGATCTTCCGAAAACACGGCGACCGCCGCGGATACGCCGTTTGCCGCACGAACCAGAGCGTGGTCGCCCTGCAACTCGGCGACGCGTCCGAAGCGAAGCGCTTGGCCGAGCTCGCGCTGGCCGACGCGCGCGCGCTCGGCCTGCACTTGATCGAGGCCGCGGCGCTCTCGAACCTGGGGAACGCCGAACGCGAACTCGGCGAGCACCCCTCCGCGCTCGCGCACATGCGCGAGGCGATCGCGATCCGCAAGCGCCTGGACCGCCCCGCGACGTTCGAAGAACTCGGCGATCTAGCGCTGGCGCAGCTCGAGGGCGGCGACGTGCGCGGCGCGCGAACGACGGCCGACGAGATCGTCGCGCAACTGCCGGCGTCAACGGAAAACACCGTTTGGCCGCACTACTGCTTGTGGGCCGCCGCGCGCGTGTTCCGCGCGTGCGGTGCGGAACCGCAAGCGCGCGCCGCGCTCGACGAGGCCGCGTCGCTCGTGCGGCGGCAACTCGACGCGATGACCGATCCGGCGTCACGCGCGGCCTTCGTCGAGTTGCGAGCGGTGCGGCAGATCGCGGCCGCGACCGAGCGCGACGTCTGGCCCGACGCGACTAACCCGGCGGGCTCCGTCGTTTGAGTGCGGCAGGCTCCCTAGTTTGAGGCCGGCGGGCTCCGCGAGTTGAGCCGGGCTGGGTGGAGAGGCTGGCGAAGCCGCGGCGAATGCTCGGGGCGTGAAGTTTGCCTTCGTCATCCACCCGACGTCGCTCGAGGATGTGGTGCGTTACGAGCCGGGCGCCGTCGGCAAGGGCGCCGCGCTGATCGGGAAGATCATGGAGTGGATGCCCGCGTACGCGGCCGCCCACGTGACGGGCGTCCGCACGCCCGACGGGCGCGAAACCGAGGGCTGGTTCGTCGCCGCGCCGTTCATGCCCGAGGCGATGCTCGCGCTGCCGCGCGAACGCGTCTATCGCAAGATCCTCGACGCGATCGAGCTCGGCGCGAGCTTCGGCGCCGAAATCGTGGGGTTAGGCGCGTTCACCGGGATCGTCGGCGACGCGGGCGTCACCTTGGCCGAGCGCTCGCCCATTCCGGTGACGACCGGCAACTCCCTGACCATCGCGGGCGGCGTGGCGAGCCTCGTGCGGGGGGCGCGCGAAATGGATATTCCGCTCGACGAGGCGACGGCCGTCGTGATCGGCGCGACGGGTTCCATCGGGTCGGCCTGCGTCGAACTCTTGGCGACCCAGGTCGCTCGCATCGTGCTGGTCGCCCGTAACCGCACGCGCTTGGAACGGCTGGCAGCGTCGCTGCGCGGGCGGGTCCCGTGCGAACTGGAGATCTCGACCGACGTTCGGGCCGCGGTTCCCCGCGGACGTCTGGTGCTCACGGCGACGACGTCGACCCAGGAGCTGATCGAGCCCGCCGACCTGCAGACCGGCGCCGTCGTCTGCGAGCTCTCGCTGCCGCACGACGTCGGCCGTCGCGTCGCGCTGGAACGGCCCGACGTCCTGGTCACCGAGGGCGGCAACTTTCGCGTGCCCGGCAACCCGCGCTTCGCCCGCGTGCGTGAACCCGGCCGCGACTTCGACCTGGGCCTCCCGCCGCGCACGGCGCTGGCCTGCATGTCGGAGACGATGGTGCTGGCCTTGGAGGAGCGGCGCGAGAACTACACGCTCGGCCGCGGAATCGAACTCGACCGCGTGCGCGAGATCGATGCGCTGGCGGCCCGGGCCGGCTTCGAGCTCGCCGGCATGCGGGCGTTCGACCGGGCGGTCACGCCCGAGCGCATCGCGGCGGTCAAGGCGGCGGCGATCTCGCGCCGCGCGGCGGCCGTGTGATGTCGCGCGAGCACGCCTATGCGGCCCGCGTGTTCTGGATCGGGCCGGCCGCCGGCTCGACGGCGACCTATGCCGGCTACTCGCGCGAACACACCGTACAGTTCGAAGGCAAGGCCGTCGCGCTGCAAGCCTCGGCCGATCCGGCCTTTCGTGGTGACGCGGCGTTGCCCAATCCGGAGGAGCTGCTGCTCGCGGCGCTCGCGTCGTGCCATCTGCTCTCGTATCTGGCGCTATGCGGGCGAGCGGGAATCGAAGTCCTGGCGTACGAGGACCGCGCGCGCGGGTCGATGGCCGAGCGCGCGGGCTCCGGTCGCTTCGTGGAGGTCACGCTCCGGCCCGAGGTCACGATCGCCAACGAACGGGACCGCGAGCGCGCCGCCGCCTTACACGAGGCCGCGCACGCCGCGTGCTTCATCGCCAACTCCGTCAACTTCCCGGTTCGCCACGAACCGGTGATCCGCGTCGCGGCGCCCGCGCGATGAAGACGATCGTATCGGTTTCGCTCGGCTCGTCGTCGCGAGACCATCGCGCGCAAGTCGAGTTGCTAGGCGAACGTTTCGACGTCCAACGGGTCGGCGTGGACGGCTCGATCGACCGCGCGATCGCGCTCTTGCAGTCGCTCGACGGCAAGGTCGATGCGATCGGGCTCGGTGGAATCGACGTCTACCTCTTCGCCGGCACCAAACGGTACGCGGTCCGCGACGGGCTGCGGTTGTTGGGCGCCGTACATCGGACGCCGGTCGTCGACGGCAGCGGCCTCAAGAACACGCTGGAGCGCGAAGCGGTCGGCTTTCTGCGCGACCGGCTCGGCATCGAGCTGGCCGGAGCGCCTGTGCTGATGGTCAGCGCGCTCGACCGCTTCGGCATGGCGCAGGCCTTCGTCGAAGCGGGCGCGGACGTGCTCTTCGGCGATTTCATCTTCGCGCTCGACCTCGACAAGCCGGTGCGCGGCCTGGCCGAGTTCGAAGCGCTGGCCGAGCGGTATCTGCCCGACGCGTGCAAGCTGCCGTTCCAATTCTTTTATCCGACCGGCAAGAAGCAAGACCGTCCTCCCCAGCCGAAGTATCCCGAATACTACGCCGAAGCGCGGATCATCGCCGGCGATTTCCATTTCATGCGGCAGTTCATGCCCGAGCGGCTCGACGGGAAAATCGTGCTGACCAATACGCTGACCGAGCGCGACGCGGCCGACCTCGCCGCGCGCGGCGTCGCGCAACTCGTCACGACGACGCCGAATTTCGGCGGCCGTTCGTTCGGCACCAACGTGATCGAAGCCGCGCTGCTGGCACTGCTCGGCAAACGCTGGGAAGACGTGACGCCGGGCGACTACGCCGGCCTGCTCGCGAAGTTGCCCCTGCGCCCGCGCGTGCTCGATCTCGCGACCTTCGCTCCGCGCTAGCGAGATCGGGCCATCCGGCTTTACGACGCGAGGATGCCAAGCGTTTCGAGCGCTTCGCGGTTCTCCTGGAGGAATGGATTGAGGATCCAAACGCTGCGCGCAACGTGCGGTGGATCGAAGCGTCGCCGATCCTGAAAATCTTCCGTGAGCATCAGGCCGCAGCCACCGGCCGACGCGGCCGAGAGCAGGACGGCATCCCAAAAAGCAACGTCGTGATCGGCGCAGAGCTCGAAGGCGGCCAAGATCGACTCGCCCGTGGCGGCCACGTGAGGAATGTCGGCCAGGAGCGCCGCAACCGCGTCTTTCGCGGCGTGCTTGGACCAACCGAAGCGATGCGTCAAGACGCGGAAACTCTCCGCCGCGACTTGGAGCGGGAGGCGGAGCGGAAGACGGCCTGCGCGGGTGAGGATCGAGCGGGCAATTTCGCGCTTGCCGTTCGCGGATTCGGAGGTATCGAATGCGTAGATGATGACGTTCGTATCGATTGCGATCGAACCGAGGTCGAGCAATTACGTCTCGGCAACGCCATCGCGGTCGTGGATATTCTTGCGATTGATGCCGTCCACGTGCATCGGCCGCGAGAACGTCGCGAAGAGCGCCGCCATCCGTTCGGCGATCGCGTCCGCGTCGCGGGCGGGCTGCACGCGCGTCATCTGCACGACGGGTTGCCCGCGCCGCGTGATCACGATCGTGATATCGTCGTCCTCGACTTGCTTGATCAAGGCGGAGAATTGCTGGTTCGCCTCGCGCGCACCGATGTATCGGGATGGCATTGTAGTGACATAGTATCATTCGGTCTGGCGCTGGGTCAACAAGACCGGATCGCAAGACGGATCGCAGCTGTCACGCTTCGGCAAGCGCGATTTCCGGCCGCGCTGCGCTAGGAGACCGAGCCGACGCATGTACGCTGCGGATCGTGTTTTCTATCCCAGCGGAAAGAAGCAAGTCCGGCCCTCGCGGCCAACCTACCCGGAGCACCATGCTGACCGACGTATCATCGCGGGCGATTTCGATTTCAGAGGGCAGTTCGTCCGCGCTGCGCCGGTTGCGGCCAGGCATTCCCGAGTTCGCGACCCGCGCTCGACGTTGAGCAGGCGTTGAAAGCCCTCGTCGCCCGGCTGTTCGCCCGGCAGCCGCACGATAGCGAACGGACGGCGGGCGGCCCGGCGCTGCGCCGCGTGCTCGGCGTGCCGGGGTTGATCTGCTTCGGCCTCGGCACGATGCTGGGCGGGATCTTCGCGACGGTGGGCGTCGGCGCGCTGGAAGCCGGGCCGGCCGTCATCGTGTCGTTCTTGCTGTCGGGCCTGGCTTGCGTGTTCGTCTCGCTCTGCTACGCGGAACTGTCGTCGATGGTGCCGATCGCGGGCAGCGCGTACACGTATGCGTACGCGACCCTCGGCGAACTGGTGGCCTGGATCATCGGCTGGGACTTGATTCTCGAATACGGCATCAGCGTGGCGCCGGTGGCCGCGTCGTGGTCGGGGTACGCGCAGTCGTTTCTGCAGAATTACGGCTTCACGCTTCCGCCGTGGGCGAGCGTCGCGCATCTCGCGCTGTCGCGCAGCGGTATCGACGTGGCGCACAGCTCGGTCGACGTGTTCGCGGTCCTGGTCGTTCTGGCGATGACGGCCCTCGTCGCGATCGGCATCAAGGAGTCGACGACGGTCAACTCGGCGCTGGTCGTCGTGCAACTCTTCTCGATCGTGGTGTTCGTCGTCGCGCTGGTCGGCGCGATCCATCCTGGAAACTTTCATCCGCTCTTTCCGCGCGGGCTCCACGGCGTCGTCAGCGGCGCGGCGCTGGTGTTCTTCGCCTACATCGGTTTCGACACGGTGACCGTCGCGTCGGAAGAGGCGCGCTCGCCCGAACGCGACGTCCCGATCGCGGTGATCGGGTCGCTGCTGATCGGCGGCATCATCTACGTTGCGATCGCGTGGGTGACGGTCGGGGTCGTGCCGTGGGAGCACGTCGATAAGGACGCGGCCATGGCCGACGCGGTCAGACACGGCGGGAACAACCCGATCGTCAGCGCGATCGTGACGGCGGGCGCGATTGCGGGAACGACGACGGTGATGCTGACTTCATTGCTGGGCCAGGTGCGGATCTTCTACGTGATGGCGCGCGACCGGATGCTGCCGCCGTTCGTTTCCGCGGTGGACCCGCGAACGCGCACGCCGCTGATCACGACGATCGGCACGGGTCTCATCGTTGCCTTCCTAGCCGGCATCGTTCCGCTCGACGTCCTGCTCTCGCTCGTCAACATCGGGACGCTTTCGGCCTTCGCGATCGTCTGCGCGGGCGTGCTCGCCTTGCGTTACTCGCGACCCGACGCGCGCCGGCCGTTCAAGGCGCCGTACGGGCCGGCCGTCGCGGCGATCGGTCTCGTCATGTGTCTGTATTTGATGATCGGCGGGCTCTCGGGGAACACGTGGATTCGCTTCGTCGTCTGGTTCGCCGTCGGTGTCGTGATCTACGCCCTCTACGGCTATCGCCATTCGCTGCTGCGCCCCGGCGCGCTTCCCACCGTGGCGCCGAGAAGCTCGGAATCGTGAATGCGACCCGCGGCCGGCTGCCGCGCGTGCTCGGGCTCTTCGATCTCTCGGTGCTGGCGTCGGCCGCGATGGGGCCGGCCTACAGCCTCGCGTCGACGATGGGCCCGATGGTGGCGGCGGCCGGCAACTACGCAACCCTGGCGCTCGCGCTGCTCAGCGGCGTGATGCTGTGCGTCGCGATCGCGTTCTCGCGACTCTCGCGCGTGCTGCCCAACGCCGGCTCGTCGTTCAGCTGGATCGCCGGCGCCTTCGGGCCGGGCCTGGGGACGTACGGCGCCTGGCTGCTGCTGCTCTCCAACTATTTCGCGACCATGACGACCGCGCTGCCGGCCGCCACGTACACGCTCGATCTCTTCGCGCCGGCGCTGGCCACGTCGCCGCTGTGGGACGCGCTCGTGGGAGCGCTCTGGATCGTCGCCAGCACGGCGCTCCTCTACTACGGCTTGCGGCCGACGGCCGTGACCACCGCGGTGTTCTTGATCGCCGAACTCGTCGTCGTGGCCGCCAGCGGCATCGCGGCGCTCGTGGTTCATCCCGCGCCCGAACACCTGGCGGCGCCGGCCGTCGCGTTGCCGAATCCGGTGCTCGGCATCGTGACGGCGATGGTGCTCGGAATCTGGATGACCGACGGATGGGAAGTCTCGGCCGCGGCCTCCGAAGAAGCGACCGGCCCGGCCGAGACCTCGGGCCGGGGCGGAATCGTCGGGCTACTCGTGACCTGCGCGATCCTCTTGCTCGCGATGGGCGCGTACTTGCACGTCGGCAGCGTTGCGGGCTTCACGGCGAATCAGACCGACGCGATGGATTACGTCGCGAGCCGCCTCGGCGGGCCGGTCTGGCGCGTGACGATCGTCGCGACGGTCCTGGTCTCGACGGCGGCGACGCTGTGGACCACCGTTCTCTACCTTTCCCGTAGCGTCTACGCGATGGGACGCGATCGCGTGTTGCCGCGCGTCTTCGGCGAACTCGACGCGCGCGACATGCCGACCAATTCGCTCCTGGCGGTCTTCGCGGGCGTGACGGCCTTCACGCTGCTGACGGGTTTCTGGCCCACGGCCGCGAGCGTGCTCAACCTGATCCTCAACGGCACGGCGGTCTTTTTGGGCGCGCTCTTTCTGATGTCGGCTGCCGCCGCGATCAAGTTGCTGGCGGGAAAAGCCGGCGAGTCGCGGCTGGCCACGCTGTACGTCCCCGCGTTCGGCGCCGTCGCGCTGGCTGCGATCATCTCGGTCGACGTCGTGCAATCCGACGCGACCACGCGCGCGGTCGAACTCGCCGGGCTCGCGCTCGGCGTGCCGTTCGCGCTCTGGCGCGGCCGCCGCATGCATGCCGCCCCGATCATCTTCGGCACCCCGCAACCGACGCCGGATTAGCCTAACCGACGAGCGCGCCGATGCCGCGTCGGCGATGAACGACCCAACCGCAGCGCGGTCGGCGACGAAGGCAGGGCACCTCGTCCGTGATACCTCTTGCAGTTAGGCCTTTTTCTTCGCAGACTTCTTGGCGCCGGTTTTCTTCTTGGCGCCGACTTTTTTCTTGGCGCTGGTTTTCTTCTTGGCGGAAGGTTTTCTTAGAGACTTTTTGCGTGTGGCGGACTTCTTCGCGGCAACCTTCTTGGACATTGGGCGTTTTTTTGCTGCCGTTGTTTTTCCGGCTATCTTCTTCCGCTTACGCGTCGCTGGCGACGTCTTGGCCTTTCTCGGTGCCGCCACCGGTGTAGGTCAGCCCTTTGGGGGACGTGGCTTACCGGACCGTCGCTCGTCTTCGAAAGGAGGTCGTCCGGGAGTCTTATTTTTCACCATGAACGGGTACTTTGGGTGCCGAACATCAACGCCTCCTTTCGTATGCCTAGTTGCCGCCTGGCGCGCCGGCGCAAGAATACGCTTCGCGGGCGAAACCGGCCTTGTCGACGGTGCTCCTAAGAGTTCCACTGTGAAGAAATTGAGTAACAAGCAAACGGCTCCGAGAACAAACAGGATCGTGCCCCAACGCTGTTGGTTACCCTTCGTCATGCCAACGGCGCTCAGCTCGTTTGAATAGTTTAGATATGCTTCGTTGAGTTCCAACTGAATACGGGCTTTCATGTCCGGACGCTTAACGGTTTCAGTGTCATTGTATTCGTCAAGTGTGGGAAGCGCGGTACTCGTTCGGGGCAGTACACAAGCAAAATTAGCCATGATCGATAGCAGGAGCAGGCCAGCCCCGCCGATTGCGACAAAAGGATTAACGACAAGGTGAGATTCTAATTTGGGCACTACTAGCGAAAACAGACCGAGACCACTTCCGACGATCGCGATTTGAGACGAGGCCTTAGTCTCAACGTCCTTTATGCCATCGAGCTTCGTCTGGTTGATCGCTTTGATTTCCGCAAGCAGGAAATCAGTAACGAAGGGATTGCCGACTCCATCATAGTCAGAAGCCTGAAGCTCGCGAAGTCGATTCGCCCGCTCCGTGTCGTTTGCGACGGCCAACGCTGGGAAGCGCTGCCAGGGCATCCTAATTAGGAACACGTCCTAATGCACAGGAAGCAGTCGGATAGTTGCCGGGGGTACACGCTCACCTCCATTACATCGAGAACAGACGAGCACCGTAACGCATATTTGTACGGCGTCGTGAGCCAGATACTATCAAACAGTGACCGCGCACCTCGGTCACTGGCCCGGTCGCCGGGGCGAGTAACGCGCGACGTTTCGTCCCCTTCGAATCATTGTTGCCGTTTGCGTTCTTGGCAAGGGTCCACGCCATCCGCCGGCTCGTATGGGCGTCGACGTTGGACGCCTTCCCTATCGCGAGCCGGCCTTGACGCCTCAATCGGTTAAGTAGGATGGACTCGGAAATGCCGGCGCCCGGCAGCCTAGTATCTCAGGCCCCAGCCGCCAGCTCCGCGTCTTCGGCCGAAAGCCGTCCGCTGCGGCCCCACAGCAACGCTACGCCGACGAGAAAGTACGCCGCAAAAATATACGGGAACGTATTGCCCGGCGGCGGGGGCACCGGGTAGACGCTGCCGACGGCGGGGATCAACAGTAGCGCGAGCGTGAAGACGGCGAAGGCGACGTGCCGCCCACGCAGTTCGCCCAGCCGCCGTAAATACAACGGCGCGCCGAGCGCGACGAAACCGTAGATCGCGATGAACCCGTACGCCCCGAGCGACGCCGTATCGTTGAAGACGTCCAGCGGCGCGATGCCGCCCAGCACCATTCCCACGCCCACCGCGCCGACGACCGCGCCGAAGAGCCCGAGCGCCATGTGCGGCGTCTGAAACTGCGGGTGCGAGCGCGCGAGAATCGCCGGGAAGAGCCGCGTGCGGCTCATCGTGAACACGATCCGGCCGCCCGCGTTGAGCGCGGCCAAGGTGATCGAGAAGGACGAGAGCAGCGCGCCCACGTCGATCGCGAGCTTGAGCGCGGGCGCCCGCGTCGCATCGGCCAGCGCGTCGAGCGGCGTGCCGAGTTTATCGAGCGGCGTCGTCAACCCGTGCGCGCCGAGCACTTCGACGTAGGCGCAGAACACGAAGAACGCGCCCGCCACGAGCACGCTCAGAATGACGGCCGTCGGAATCGTGCTCAGCGGGTCGTGCGCCTCTTCGCCGAGCGAGGTCGCGCTCTCGAACCCGACCAGCGAAAAGATCGCGACCGTCGCTCCGAGCGCGATACCGGGCATGTTCGCACCGCGCAGCGAGAGCTGATCGTGGTCGAAGAGGTTACCGGCATGGGTCAGCACGAGCCCGAAGAGGATCAGGATCAGCGTGATCGAGCCCGCTTCGAGCAGCAGCAAGGTGATCGTCGAGAGCCGGATGTCGCGGTATGCGAACGCGAACGAGATCGCGAGACAGAAGAGCACGAGCAGCGCGCCGGGAAGCGCGACGCCCACGGCGTGCAGTAACGTGCTCGCGAACACCGCGAAGCCCGCGATGCCGGCCACCCCGACCAGCGCGTAGGCCCACAGCAAGGCCCAGCCGCACAAAAGCCCGCCCCGCGCGCCGAAGGCGCGCCGGGCGAACTCGTAGAGCGAGCCTGCCGAGGCCGAACGCGTCGAGAACTCGCGGATGTTGATCGCCACGGCCAGCAGCATCAGCGACCCGAACGCGTAGGCCAGCCAACTCGCGTTTCCCGCCGAACCGTACATCAACGGCACGATCAGGACCGGCGTCATCGTCGGCCCGAGCATGGCCACCGATTGTGCGAGAACCTCCCAGACGTTGAGGCAGTTGCTGCGAAGCTCGTTCACCGCATCAGATGCGAGCGCTCAGGTCGACGAAGATCCCGAAGGGCAGCTTCTGGCCGACGAAACCGGTCTGCGAGTTGTTGTACCAGCTTCCGTACGGATACGCGAGCTGGACCGGGATCTTCGACGGGTCGGTCACGAAGTTGCCGACCGGCGCGAGCAGGTTGGACGCCAGCTGCGCGTACACGCACGTCGAGGGATTGTCCCACGCGTAGCCGCGCTGGAAGCAGGTGTCGGTCAGGCCCGTCATCGCGACGGTGAGCTTGACGTTGTGGCTCATCTCGTACCCGAGCTGGAGATTCGCCGTCAGGCGCGACGGCTCGGCGTAGGCGCCAAAGGTGTCGAACTTGCCCGAGTACTTGTCGGGAATGAAGAGATAATTCGAACAGGTCGTCGTGTCGGCTTGCAGTCCGGTCGTGGCCGCGGTGCAGCTCGTCGGGTCGTAGCCGGGCCAGATCAGCGGCGAGCCGTAGAACGATCCCGAACTGAAGGTCAAGCTCGGCGTGATCGAGAGCTTGTTGTGCTTGTAGTTGAACACCGCCGTGACGACGTCCGGTGTTTCGTACCCGTTCGCGCCTTGGAACGGCGCGGGCAAGATATCGTAGGGCGTGTACGAGCCCGTGCGGTCCAGAAGCGGCTGCGGAGCCGCATTCCAGTACGGATTGGCGACGGCGCCGGCACCGGTGCACGCCGGGTCCGGCGCGCCCTGATTGTAGCAGGGCGAATCGCTGACCCCGGTCGGCGTGCTGCCGCAGAGCGCCGTGTTCGATTTGCCCGCGCAGGCCGACGTGAATGCGTTGTAGTTGCGGATGTAGTCGTTGAGGTTGTCGATTTCGTTGGTGCTGCCGCCGGCGAAGTTGTCGTAGGTGACCCGGCTACGCGTGAACGTGTAGCTCAGCAGTCCGGAGAACCCGTTGCGGTCGAAATCGCCCTTGCGGATTTGGAACTCGATGCCGTAGTTGCGCTGGCGGCCGACGTTGAGGCCGTCGAGCACGCCCTGCGTGCCGATCGGGATGTTGGCTAGCTGGTTCTGCGTGCCGCGGTAGAACGGCGTCAGTTTGTACGAGACGTCCGTGCCTTTGAAATGCTGCTCGATCGAGAAGTCGTAGTTGTTCGAGTACGACGGAAACGACTCGTGGTACGGCGTGTTGAACCCGTACGGCAAGAATTGGCCGATGAAGGTCGGCAGGTCTTGCTGCAGGACGTTGTACTGCTGGTACGACGTCGGCGCGGGCGCGGCATAGCGTCCGTACGAGCCGCGCAGCACGATGTCGGGGTTGACGGTATACGTGAACGAGAGCCGGGGCTCGTAGGCCGTGAAGCTGACCGTGCGGGGGCTCGTGTTGGCTAGGTCGGCGTTCGTGCCCGGTGCGCAGAGCGAGGCGCCGGTGAGCGGATTGACGCCCGTGTCACCGGCGGCATCCGTGCATTGCTGGACCGACGTCGCGCTCGACCCGAACGAATACTCGCGGTCGTAGGCGTCGAACCAGAATTGGCGCGCCGGGTAGCCGTCGACGGTGTCGTCGAGGCGGTACATGAAGTTCTCGAGCCGCAAGCCGACGTTGATCGTCGTGCGATCGTTCGGGTGGTATTGGTCGGCGAGCGAAGCCGCGCTATAGAACGGCGTGATCTCATCGATCTGCACCGCTTGGCCGTCGTTGGTGACGACGTATTTGGCGCCGTTCTTGGCCGCCGGCGACCCGGGCTTGATCGGAATCGTGTTGCAGTTCGCGTCGACCGGAAGCAGCGACGGCGTGGGGCAGCCGTTCGCGGGCGAGCCGTAGTAGCCGTACTCCACGAGGCC
>Ga0116229_10008191_pt1 | contig 16311 bp, 11 predicted proteins | sample S1TSphgellanicum_3_FD_87313 | JGI IMG/M metagenome (GOLD analysis project Ga0116229, IMG submission 87313) | Host-associated microbial communities from peat moss isolated from Minnesota, USA - S1T2_Fc - Sphagnum magellanicum MG | ecosystem: Host-associated > Plants > Peat moss > Unclassified...
AGTCATAGCGATCGCTCGTCCCTTACTGTTTTCCTCTATCGATCCAGATGTTGCTGATGCTAGGGGTGTACCAGTCCGCTTGCTTGACTATGTTTTTTCGATTTTATTAGGTTTTACTGTAGCGCAGTCAGTACAGGTTGTAGGAGTACTGTTAATATTTGGGTTGCTAGTTACACCTGCGGCTATTGCTGTGCAGATTACAGCATCCCCATACTTAGCAATAGGAATATCTATCTTGCTAGCACTACTTTTTACTTGTATTGGCTTGTCTGTCGCTTACTTCACACCCTGTCCTGTGGGATTTTTAATTACTGGACTGGCTTTTGGTACTTATATTTTAGTACGTTTATTTAAGTTTGGGCAGATCCAATTACTAAAATGAATTTAATTTCATCCATCTACACGATGCTGAACCTAGATTTCATGCGCTATGCTTTTCTGGCGGGAACTGTGGTAGCGATCATGGCGGGATTAGTTGGCTATTTTATCATTCTCCGCAATTTGGTTTTTGCAACTGAAGCTTTGGGACATGTGACATTTACAGGAGCATTAGGTGCTGCTGTGTTGGGAGTCGATCCAGTGTTTGGATTATTTGGCGCTACAACATTGGTAGCAATTTTGATTGGAATGCTAGGCACAAAAGTAAGAACAAATGATGTAGTGGTTGGTACTGTTCTTGCCTGGGTGCTGGGATTGGGAGCATTATTTTTGAATATTTACACCAGCCAATCTAGTGGAGCTAATGGGACTTTTGGCGTGAAATACCTTTTTGGTTCGCTCTTGGGATTACAAGCACGAGAAGTCCAACAAATAGCGATCGCTGGATTAGGAGTAATTATCGTACTTTTGGCGATCGCTCGTCCGCTACTTTTCGCCTCCCTCGACCCTGATGTAGCAGTAGTCAGGGGTGTACCTGTCGGAGGATTAAATGTAGTCTTTTTAATCCTGGTTGCTCTAGGTTTAGCTGCATCCGTCCCATCAGTAGGCTCATTGTTGAATTCTGCACTGCTGATTACACCGGCGGCGATCGCCCAGCGTTTAGTCAGTCGCCCTTTTGTTGCCCTTTTCTTATCTGCTTTTTTGGCTTTGACTTTTACCTGGTTAGGTTTGACCATTGGGTTCTATACTTCCTACCCCATCAGTTTTATTATTAGTACTCTAGCTTTTATTACTTATGTCTTGGTGTTTACCTGGCAAAAATTGCTAGGTTAATTCAACCCAGACAGATTGCAAGTTGAGGAAAAAACCAGGTAGAACATCTTCACCAGATAAGATAGTGGGAAAGTCTAATACTTCTACTGGTTGACTTTGACGATATATTTCCACTTGTTTAGCTTTGCGGTTAATTAACCAACCAAGCTTAACTTGATTTTCGAGATATTCTTGCATTTTGGTTTGGCTATCTTTGAGAGTGTCACTAGGAGACATCAACTCTAAAACAAAATCAGGGGCGATCGCTGGAAATACTTCTTTTTCCTGAGAACTCAATAAATCCCATCTATCCTGAGCGATCCAAGCCAAATCTGGAGAACGATTTGCACCATTTGGTAACTTAAAACAGGTAGAGGAATCGAAGCAAATTCCCAATTTAGTTTGGCGATTCCAATTTACCAAGTCGGCGGATATTTCCGCATTATGCTTTCCGGTTTCTCCACCTGTAGGTGACATAATAATTATATCTCCTTGAGCATTGCGTTCAAATTTTACATCTGAATTTTTGAGACAAAGTTGGTAAAACTGCTCATCTGTCAGGTCGATAATTGATTTCAGGTTAACTGTAACAGCGTTCATAGCTTAAGTGCTTAATCTAGATTTATTTCCATTCTACGGAAAAATCAGCTTGGTGTCTTCAGATTTTCTAATCCAGTAGAAGCGACAGAAAGATGATAGTCATATCTTGTCTCTGTGACTTCAAAATTGACTATCAAGCGGTTAATATGAGGAAAGTACTTAATTTTTCTAGCTATTAGTTCATCGATCAATGTTCTGACATCCTCCTGACTCTCTGGAGCATAATTTAGCAAACTGTCCCTCAAAAACTGATCAAACATTTGTTGATCGGACATCAAAGCAGCATTCCAGGCGATCGCCCCTAAACTAAATAAAGCCTTGCGTCTTTTCAATTTGTATTCAGGCTTGAGGTAGGGAGAAACAAGCTCGTGTAAAGCTTCTGACATTTTTGGCACACCCTTGGGTTCTATCACCACCTTTGCACCTAGTTCCTCAAAAATCCCCTCTGACATTTTTGACTTGAGGGACTCTATACTTTTGTACTTGTTCCGGGAACTCAGTCCTGGCTTCACGGAATTTTGAAAACCCTTCGACTTTCTAGGCATAACTGCACCTCTTGTTCCAAATCTATCTTTAAACTACATAAAAATATTATATTAATTTTGGAAATATTCGTCAGTTAAGGAGAATGAGCTTGATTTATAGACAGCATAGGCTAAGTTTAGGAATGGCGAAACGCTCAATGTTGAATTTTTCTATAAAAACAAGAGGAGTGACGTATAAGAGCAAGCTTTGCTAACGTGCTCAAGAAAATCACTCCTAACTATGATATATTTAGTTTTGTTTCTCTACTGGTTTTGTCCTATTTTGTAACCACACCTCTAACTCAGTCACAGAAGATAAATCAAAAAGTGCTAGACCTAGTAACTCCAACTTCTTGACAGATAATTTACAGATTTTGTCAATCAGAGGTTGTTGAATTTCGCCAATTCGCCCATTTAATTGCTGTATAATTAGCTCTTGCTTACCTTTCAATTTACCGCTTCTTTCAATATTAGTAATATAAGCCATCTTCCTTTCCTCCTCATACTGAGTTATTTGTTGGTCTAATTTTGCCTGCAAATCCTTCGGTAATGTCATTACCCAGTCAATCAACTCACATAAGTTGATTATATCCTGTTTATTATAACCTTGCTCATACAATCGCTTCATCAAAGCTAGTTTAAATTCTTTTACTTTATCTTAAAATAGCTAATATGAAAGTGAGAACTAATGGGCATAATTTACATATTAATACTTATATAATCAACTATTTCTTTTGAGAGAATCCCTCGTCGCGATAATCTCTATCTCTAGGATGAGGAAAAGTGGTGGAGGCTGGGATTACTATTAAAGCATCTTCCATCATTCTTGCCTCTCAGATTGAGATACCACTGAGAGGGCGGGTTGTTTGGATGCATATTCTCTCCCTTTGGGCCCGTGCGGGTCTGAGGGGAGAGAATTTGGCTTTTTTTAGGTTGTCGCAGCTATATATCTAAAAAATTTATTGGGTGATGGCGCTCCGCGCCCGCAAGCGATCGCATTGAATATTCTCAGGCTTCGTCATTTTCTATAAAAACAACCGGAGTCGCTTACATCCCCGCTACCTCTCAATGAAAAATCAAGGTTTTCGACGATTTTAGAGAAGGGGAGTGAATAATGATCAACAGGAGTGACGTATAAGACAAGATTTGCTAACGCGCTCAATACAATCACTCCTAAGTAAGATATATTTAGTTTTGCTTCTCTACTGGTTTTGTCCTATTTTGTAACCACGCCTCTAACTCAGTCACAGAAGATAAATCAAAAAGTGCTAGACCTAGTAATTCCAACTTCTTGACAGGTAATTTACAGATTTTGTCAATCAGCGGTTGTTGAATTTTGCCAATTCGCCCATTTAATAGCTGTATAATTAGCTCTTGCTTACCTTTCAATTTGCCGCGTTGTTCACCGCTTCTTTCAATATTAGTCACATAAGTCATCTTCCTTTCCTCCTCGTACTGAGTTATTTGTTGGTCTAATTTTGTTTGCAAGTCCTTTGGTAATGTCATTACCCAATCAATCAACTCATATAAGTTGATAATATCCTGTTTGTTATAATCTTGCTCATACAATCGCTTCATCAAAGCTAGTTTAAATTCTTTCCTAGCTTGGCGATTATTGGTTGTTTCCAAGGTTCTCAGATGTACCATTACAACTATAGCAAAGGGGTTGCGATCAGCTTCTAATTCTGACCATCTTTCCTTATAATCTAGCAACTTGATTATCGGAAAATCAAACCTAACTATTGTTCTTCCTTCTTGTAAAATAAAATGATCTGGTCGCCAATTAATGTCATCATCCCCTAAAATTGCTAAGGAAACAATAGGATGTTTGAATCTATCATAGATTCTGTAGTTGTAAATATACATCCTTTGTTCAAAATTGGCATCATATTGATTTTGCACCTCTATATGAATGTAGAGCCAAGATTCTTCACCATCAATCCGATAAACTTTGACAAGTGCATCAACAAATCTTCGTCCAGTTTTAGCATCTTTGCTAACTTGTCTTAATTCTTTATCCAAGAACTCAATAGGTTTAGTCCAATCAATATCTGAATAAAGATCAGAGAAGAAAAAGCTGATAAAATCCTTGAAATATGTCTGAAGAACGTTTTTCCAAGGAGAATCATACTTGGTTTTTGGTTTTGCCATACTAAATGTAAATTCAAGAATGGGATATTTCTATTCTCCATTCACTCCTCAAGTTTATTACCCTACTTACTACTTTATCTTAAAATAGCTAATATGAAAGTGAGAACTAATGAGCGTAATTTACATATTAATACTTATATAATCAACTATTTCTTTTGGAGTAATCCCTCCTCGCAATAATCTCTATCTTTAGGATGAGGAAAAGTAGTCGAGGCTGCGGTTACTATTAGAGCATCTTCCATCATTCTTTCCTCTCAGATTGAGATACCACTGAGAGGGCGGATTGTTTGGATGCATATTCTCTCCCTTTGGGCCCGTGCGGGTCTGGGGGGAGAGAATTTGGCTTTTTTTAGGTTGTCGGAGCCATATTAGATCGGCTTAGTCAAAAGTTTTCTAAATAATTAATACTCTGGGTTTCGCCTCTTAGTGTATACTATGCTTTGACGAGATTATCCAGATCTTCTTCCGTCGCGCAACCTTGAATTAGATCTTTGAAATAGTGATTCAGGGATTTTTCCCGACTAACAACATTTAAATAAATACTATCATCATGAAATGATTCACATAAGCGTTCTGCTAGTTTAAACTCTTCTGAACCAAGTTGACAAAATTTTGAGTCATGTTCGCGAAATGTTAATAAGTAAATTAGAGATAACAAAGCATTTTGTTTGTAACTTATATCTAAAACTTTATAATTGGATAATAAATAATTTATTATCGCAGCAAAATGCTCTTGATATCTGATCATATCTGATTTCTGATCAAAGTTATAATACCATAGCATTATCCTACCATAACCCCATAAATATTTATTCCTTCTTGGTTGATAATTATAGTAATCATCAAAATTAGCGAAAAAATCACTCTGCTTACTTTCCGTTATAGCTGTCCTAGCTAGACATTGAATATATTCAGACCCTATACCTGTATCAATTTTTGTAATTATATTAAATTTATTAATCAGAAAATTAGTTGGCTCTAAATAATTAGCGAAATTATATAATTTACCTATAAAAATAAATACAGAATTAAGAAAAGTTTTCTTGCTTAAATATCCGATACTATTTCGTTGAATATTTCCTAGTATTCTATTAGTAATATGGATTAATTCTTTAAGTTGAGTATTGTTTAATATTTGTAAACTTTCATATGAATCTATGGGTATGTATTCAAGTAGGTTATCAGCAAGTAGACTAGATAACCTTTTTAAAATAGTGGATAAATCTTCATAATTTTGCGATTTCATCTGCTCAAAATCAACTAATACACTGATTAAATCCTTAATTCCTGATACCAAATCTTCTATTTTATGCTTAAAAGCATCATTTTTAAATTTCAACTTAGCTTTATTTTGACGGTTATCCATAATCATCTTGATATGAATATAACTATAAGATACTTCGTTAGAGCTTTTACTTATTCGATCTCCATTGACAAGTTTAGCTTTAAGTTTATATTGATTTTTTATATCTGTAACTTGTAAATCTGGAAAAGAGCCAGGCTTTAAATTAAATTTAATAGTAAAGCGTACTTCCTCAGAATTATTCTTTTGATAATTTTGTATTTCGATTTTATAATCTTGTGGTAGATTATTAATTAGGTAATTATTACCATTAACATGAATAGGTAAATTAGCCTCTTCTCTACCAGCAGTTATACCGAAGTCATATATGTCTAAATCAGCAATATATCCTTGTAACTCCATAATTTTACCTTCATAAGAGATTTGTCTTTCCTCAGATAATTTGATCCATCTCCGCTGATTATGAATGTTGACCTCAAATTCAATATCATCTAGATAAATAGCAAATAAAGGAAAACTTAACTCATGCTTTTTTTGCCATATTTCTTTAAATTCAGATACTTGTGGGTTCAAACAAATAAATTGAGATAATCGCTGCTTAACTTCTACAAAGTTATTATATTGACTAATTAATACAAATTGATATTCACGATTGCGATTAGCAATTTCTGCTAAGTTTTCAAAGTTTATAGATTTAAGTGTAATAGCAATTAATGTAGATACCAATAAATTAACTTGTTTATAATAAATCTGATTATCGGATAGTATTTCAATGATTAAATCTATAGAATTAGAATGTAAATAAGGTTGGATGATAGCAAAAATATTATTTTTCTGTAAATATTTTGATAAGTGAATTATAGCTCGATGGTCATCAGTTAACATTGGGAAATTATTGGACAATATATATTGAGCTAACTTATAGCAAATTTTAGGATATGTTCCTTGAAAGTCATAATTAACCTCTATAGTTTCAATAGTATTAAGCACAGGAATTTTATAGGTACTATTGTTAACTGGCTCAATTTTAACTGGAACTAATTTTAGAGTACCGAAACTATCTAGATCAATAAATATTAATGGTCGTTTAGTTTGTCGTTGATGATAATATTGCTGAATTTCCGTATAATGATTCCAATAGTGATAAGCACTACTATATAAATAACTATCTTGATATCCTAAATTTGCATTTAGCGTCATCAAGTCAATTGTATCAGGAATAATGAATAAACGTTGTTTTTCTCCTGTGCTTAACTCAGTACCTATGGAAAGATAATTTAAATTGTTAGGATTGATACTTAGCTGCTGACTGGAAATACGATTAATAATAGGTAGTTGTATATATGGATATTGTTCTGCTCTATCAATCAATTCATATTTGTAAGCTTGTGCTAAGTTACCAGATTCAGGAATTAAATTCTCAATTGGTTTGTTAAACAATTGACTATACTGACAACATTCGATGTATGATTGTAAATTAAATAATCTAGTCATATAGTTTAGTTCCTCATAGAGTTTAATTTTTCTAGAATGAGATTGATTTCCATCATATCCGTAGTTTTATACATTAAGTCGTGTAAGGATAATGCTTGGGTGGAGAAATTAAAGTTGACTCCACCTATATATACTAATTTATTTTCTAGTATAGTGATTTTACCATGTAAATATCTCATCCTCTGAATCTCAAATTTATTCGATTCGCATGAAATTTGGGAATCGATAAAAATTCGTGTATTTGAAGGTGTTAGATATGCTTCTATCTCCTGTGGTTGGAAACTACGGGTGTAAATTATTACTTGACCTAAAAAACTGCTTAACTCCCGGATCAAATCAGCTTTATACTGATTTGGCGTGAGGAATTGAGGGTTGTTATCTCTGGAAATATGGTCAGAACTTAAAATCCCACGGAAAAGCAGATTATAGTTTTCGTCAGGAATGATCTCTCCTTGACTATGTTTTTCCCAAAAATAACGAAATAATTTAACTAAGGATTCATGTGCTGGGTTATTCCTAAACACTATCCCAGCTTCCAGGTTGAAGTCTAAACTACCTCCTGTAAGGTTACAAGAACCCAAATAAGCATGTTTTTCCGAGATATATGTTTTTAGATGGAAAGCACCACTCCTGATATGAACGTTTGTGTGAATTAATTGGATTAAGCAATCTCTTTTTCTGTCATCACTGCGCTGGTACTGCGATCGCCCGAAAGAATCTATGACTTGCTCATCCAAACGGTCTAAAACCTGATCGCGAAAGTCAGTTAGTATCCAAACTCCTTGAGGTAACTCTAGGGCTTTTTGACAAATCAGTTTAGTCAAGTGTTCATCTTCAATAATATAACTGGAAATTAGCAAAAATTTTTGAGCTTCTTGAATAATCTTTTGTAAGATGGAACGATGCTGGCTTCTTTGAATGAATATCCATTTTTGTGGAGGTAGATTAATATCTACTTCTAATTCTGGTAACTTGATGGGATGACATCTGTATCTTGACTGATATTCTTGTACTAGCGATCGCACCATTTCTGACAATTTCGTTACATCTCCCCCATCCCCACGCAAAAATAAGATTGCTGTGCTTAATTCTAAAGATAAATCTTCTAAGGAAATGAGTAAGACCAAACCAGATTTATTTTCCACGACAACACGAAAATTATTTACACTTAATGACTGAAGTGCTAAATGAATTTTTTTGATGTCAGGTAAATTTTGCCAATATTGTCTAGCATAGTTCCAAATTACATGTAGAATATTAGAGTCTAAACCTGGATAATGGGATTTATCTAGAGTAATTAAATAATATCCTTCTTGTTCTGTAACATCAGGATTCCAAATGGGGATTTGTGGATCATCTGGCGCAAGTTCCAATATTCCTAAATCGCAAGAGAATGTATAGCTATAAGTAGAAACATGATCAGCATCTAATTTTGAGACAGTCGGAGCGAGTAACCGTAATGACTTTATCTGATATAGTTGACTTTCTCTATTAACTCCATGAGCTTGTTTAAATAAATTAATTAACACTGACTCAGAAAGAAAGTTTAAGCCAAAAGACTGGCGCACTAGTTGAGGTGTCCGTCTGCGGTTTTCGGTCGCGATCGCTTGTATTTCCGTAATAAATTCTTTCAGAGAAACAGACTGTGACTCTGTACCAGTTAATTTAGTACGTTGAAACTTTCCTGAGATTCTAGCTTGGATTTTCATGATAACACTACCAGACGTTCTCGATAAATTTTGGATTGGGACAATAATTCTGATATGGGACTAGAAGACTGTGAATCTAAATAGAAATTGTAATCACCAAATAGGATTAAATAATCTTTTGCTCTAGTCAGAAATATACTTGTATCTTCAGGAGCCATATTCTCAATACCTGGACAATTTAAAATCACTAAAGTTTTTTCTCTATTACTCCATTCTGGAATAGTACCAATAAAAATCTGCTGGAATTCCGTCGGTAAGTTTTCCTTTAACCAGTCCCTTGCTGCAACTGTGGTAGTAATAATACCTATATCGGATAAAAATTCTAGGTCAAAATTATTATCTAGAATAAATTTCAAAATTTGTTGATTTACTAAATCATTAGGGGTATCATTCCAAATCAACCTATGTTGAATTTGAGGAAGATCATAACTCATAGTTACTCTTTGAGTCAAGATCCAATCATTACTAATTGTAGAATATATCTGTTTAGCTATATCTGGATGAAGACGATATTGTTCTTTAAGTCGGTACACATAAGCTGGTAGTAATTTCTGACTTAAGTATTTAAACACATAAGGAAAGGACTTGAATAATGATGTTTGATTATATTGACGTTGCTGTTGAGGAATATCTTCCCCAATTAAAATTAATTTATTAGTTAACCCAGCCAACAAAATTAATTCTATCCAATTTAGATGATGAGATTCTTCTATGATAATTATATCAAAGTTGTTTTGCCATAAATATTTATTTTCTGGCTGAATAAATTCCGCAACTGTTCCTAAAATTGGAACTTGGGAATTTTGGATTATTTGATCAGACATTTCCTGTAATGCTAGTTGAGAAAGGTTACTATATAATTGACTTAATTTCAATTGCTGCTTTAACAAAGATTCTAGCTTTTTTAGGCTATCAGCGAGTAATTCAATACGCTGAATTTGTAAATGAGGAAATTCAATCTGTAATAATGAAAGTAATTTTGGGTGAGACTTTTGCTGAATATTAGCCAACCATTTCTCTAGTTTTCCTGGCGATCGCAGTTTAGCTAATTCTAAATCAGGTAGTAGGTAAATTGGTAAATAATCCATTTGTGGTTGTGATAAATATTGCATACGCATTTGCGTTATTATCCACTGCTGATAATTTAAAGGTTGAGATAACAGAAATGGATATGTTGGCAAATTTTGATATCCTGTTAAGGACGTACAATGATGAGTTAGAATAAGCAGACGTTTATTTGAATTTACTGCTATATTAGCGATCTTCTTTGCTATAAGTGTTTTACCTGTAGCTGATGTACCAACAATGAGAGATAAAGCGCTATTAGAAAGAGCCATTTCTAAAGCAACTTGTTGATTTACACTTAGAGGTAATTCAGGATTAACAGAGGGAAAGTTTAAGGATGAATGGTCATCTAAATAAACTGGTCCATGACATATAGTTTGTGTAATCAGTCGTATAGACAGCGAGGGTTGAGCATAAATTTCGATTATTTTTTGCCATTTTGAATCTAATAAACCATCATTTTGGTATATTTCTTGTTGTAGCTGTCGCCAAAATTCTTGTTCGTTCATAGAGATGTTTCCAGTATTTTTTTTAAAATTTTTGCGATTTTTTCAATAATTATTGAAAATCCTAATCCAGAATTAAGTTCTGGTAATTTTATCAACCATATACGGTTATTGAAATAAATAGAACTATTACTAGATGAGTCAGATGAGTTATTAGATATACTATCAGGTAAAACTTCTAGGTAGAATACTATTATTTTTTGATAATTTAGATAACTATTTGTTAATAATTTATTCATCTGAATCAATATTTGTTTTTTCGGTAGGTACCAAAATATCCAAATAGGAAAATTAAATTTTGGGATTTCTAAACTTTTTGAGTTCAGTTGATGAATCTCTAGGTTTAATACAAAGTCGCATTTTATGTCTTGGTGAGTCTTATTTAACTCAAACGCATAAACTTGGTCTTGTAAAAATATCTGAATTTTAATTTTATTATTTTCGTTAACGTACCCCCCTAATTGAGGAACAAGAGTACCCTGAATTGTGGAATTCACGTCAAAGTTAACATCTTGAAATTTGAGTAATGCTGCTGTGAGCCAAAGATAAACGCTGTCTACTAATAGTCGATTTCTGAAAGACCATATTTTCTCTTTTTCATATTTTTTGGTGAGATAATCTAAATAAGCTTGGTAAAAACTTCTATATATAGCGTTTTGTTGTAAAACATAATTTGGCTGAGTAAATCGATATTGTTTATCTTGAATACCTTTCACTACCGGTTGAGATTTAAATAAATCAATCGTTAATCTGAGTTTTTTGATTTCTTGATCATATTCATTTACTCGACCTCTCTGATATTCAAAGCAATTTAGGTGTAATATCTGGCTAAAATAAACTATAAATTTATTCTCAGGAGTATTAAAATCTTGGTAGCGTTGTATACCCATTAACTGCTGCTTAGAACCTGCTTTTTCCACAGCGTTTAAACCAGGACGACGTACATAATCACGTAAACAGTAGCTGTCCATCTCTTGAATTTTACCTACAGACATTAATTCTGCTTGTCTTCTCAAATGATGGCGCAGTTTTTCTGTCATGATTTCTAATTTATGGCGTAATTGATAGCGTCTATCTAAACTAACTACTATCGGTAAATTAGCATCTTGAATACTAAATGAGTTCAGCTTTTCCGGTAGATAGATTAATAGTATATTCGTTTGTTTTACTTGATTGCGCCTAAATATATTGTTAAACATCCCTACAAGCAATCTGATTAAATTACTAGTAGTTTGAGTCAGACGCTCTCCTAGTAATTTTTGCCATTCTGGTATTTGATTTTCTTCTTTAATTGTTTCTGAGTCTAAAATTTCGTCGGTGACTTTTAAAGTATAAGTACTTCCAGAAATATCTAGATTAAAATTATGTGCTAAATCGTATTTTTCAGGTATTTTATCCCCAGGCTTTAAGTAGGGAAAAGCTATTTCATAGGTTTTATCACCAAGAGGAATTAGCCAAGATGGTTCTGAGATAATTTCACCCTCTTCCAATATAATCACTGGGCGATCGCTCCCCGATAATCTCTCTGGGAAAAAAGTTTGTTCACCGATTAAATAAGCAAAAAAATTAGTATAAATTTTCATGGCTATTACTCATCTTGATAAACTAAACCTTGCCAATAAAACTGTCCATATCGTCCTAATCTGGCTTTCTTAAATGCTAAAATAAGTGGATTGTCATCAATTTCAGTAATAATTCCATCTAATTCGTCTAATTCCTTGTTCATTTCATCAACCATTACTCCCCTTAATTTTGGTAAGAGTTTCTGTCCGAATTGATCAGCGATCGCAAATTTAAAAGCTGGTGAATCAATCTCCTCTACTCCAGGATAATTAACTACATATTGTATAATTGCTTGATAAACACGATGCGCAAAAGGATGTCCCATACTCTCCATTAAATTATTAGTTCTATTTAAAATATCTTGTAATCGATCTATGATCATAGAATTTGGATCAGGTATTTTAATCCATTTTCTAAAATCACTATAAGGTAAATAACTAGAATAGTTATGACTATTACTAATACGTTGATTTTCTTGTAGCAAATTCAAATTTTGAGGTTTACCAAAAGTCAATACATTTGATCTATCTAAGACTTTATCTGATAAAGACTGAGTAGTTTCATCTTCATTCATAGTTCCCACAAAAAGAAACTCATGGGGAATTTTTAACTGTCTTTCCGATTGGGGAAGTGACAAACTACCAACATCTATATCTAAATAGGTTTCTTTATGACGACGAGTTTCCAATTTAGAGAGAAAATCACTAAAGTAATATTCAACTCTAGCCAAATTCATTTCATCTAATAAAACAATCACAATTCTATCTTGCATTCCTTCATCTGTCTTATATTGATACAATCCCTGCATCAATGTAGTTGGTTTAAACTTCTTTTCTACATAGTTATAAAATCCTTGTAGATCTTGTGGAGAATCCCAACGAGGCTGTACAGGTAAAACTAATAATTGCGCTCCAATATATTCAGCATATCTTTGTGGTAGTTGACTTTTCCCAGTACCACTAATCCCTGCTAATATAACTAAAGCTGAAATATCCTGTACTTTGAGAGATGTATGAAAAGCATTAATTACTCTCCGTGAAAAATTTAAACCAGTAGACTGAATATATTTTACAAATCCACTTAAAAATTCTGTTTCGTTACTAATATCTAACCTGTTTGTAGGTAATTTTTCATTCCACAATTTTTCTTTGAGTGATTGAAGTGCTAGTTTTGCACTACTTTCTATTTCTTGAATTTCTCCCTTTAATCGTCTTATCTCTGCTTCAAGTGAATCTTTTCTTTGCTGTAATTGACTATTCTGTTCTTCTAGTTTACTTTCAGAATTCTTCAAATGGTCAATATTTCTTTGTAGCTTTCTAATTTCACTAGACTTATTTTTAACTTCTAATTCTAAGCTATTTAATTCTTCGCGGTATTTTTGCACTTTTTCATAATCAGATTGTCTGGCTAGTATCTCTTGTAAAATGCGATTTTTTTCTGCTTCTAGTCTATATATTTCGGGCTTAATTTGCTCCAGCCTTGTTTCAAAGTTCTGCTTCTCAGTAAATAACCCATCATATGTAGCACGTAGTAACTCTAATTTAGCTGTCTGTTGTTCCAGTTGTTGAGTTTGAGATTGTAGTTCTGCAACTTGGATATTTAGGAAGTTTAATTGAGATTGTTTAGTAGTGGCTTCTAATTCTATATTTTTTAAATTATTTTTAATCTCTATTAAGTTTTCAACTTGAGATTTTAAAGCAGCAAGTTGTCCTTCCAAATCACTTTTATCTAGCTGAAATTGTGCAGTTTGTTGATGCAATTTTTCCAAAGTAGATAAATCAGGACGTTGTTGGTTAATTATTGCAATACGATTTTCCAGATCTTGCTTTTCCTGTACTAAGGTATCTCGATGCTTTTCAATCTCTTGTAATTGTGCTCGCTGTTCAGTGAATTTCCCTTTAATCGCAGCTAAATTCTTTTCCTCTTTTCTTAAATCTTCAACCTTGGTTTTCAAGTCCTTTAAATTTTCTCTACAAAGACTAATCTGTGTACCTAAACTCTTTAGCTCCTTTCCTTGGTCAATCTGTACTTGTAATTGTCTTAATTCGCTTTCTATCTGTATTATTCGCTTATCTTTTTGCTGACCAACAATAGATACACCTAAAATAGCACCTGTAGCGCTTCCTAGCAGCGCACCATTAGTACCACTGGTTAAGGATAGTACGCCTCCTAATACAAGTGTTAATGAGCTAACTACGAATAATCCCAGTGAATAGCGCATCCACAGACCTCAAAAATATATATTTAATAATTTAGTGTATATTTATAGTAGCGTAATTCATGACTTGAATAGAATTTTTTAACTCAATTTATAGACAAGCTATTCCTTTTGGGCAAATCCTCCTTGCAAAAATCTCTATCGCTAGGATGAGGAAAAGTTGTCAAGACTGGATTTAATATTAGAGCATCTTCCATCCTACTCTTTCCCTCAGATTGATATATCGCTGAGGACGAGTTGTTTGGATGCATATTCTCTCCCTTTGGGCCCTGAGGGGTCTGGGGGGAGAGAATTTGCTTTTTTTTGGCGACCTGAACAGCAGCCCTTATTTACCCAATTCCTAAACGTCCTGCTAATGCTGGTGTTAAGGGTAAAAGCGTGGTAATCATGAGAAATAGGGCTAGAAGACATAAAGCAGCCCTAGCGTCATCTGGCTCAGAGATCTCATTTAAGCTAGGACGTTCTTGTTCCCGTTGGAGAAACAGAATCACGATCGCCCAATACATCGCCAAAGTATTACCTAATGAAATTAATGCCAATACAGCTAAAGTAGCAATTGTTGCCCTACCTGCTATTTTGCGCCCATATATCGCCTGAACAATGCGTCCACCATCTAGTTGTCCTGCGGGCATTAAATTTAACGCAGTGATGATTAATCCCAACCAGCCGATAACTACTAAAGGGTGAATATTGACTAAGGGCGACTTTAGCGCTGCGCCCAAAACTACCCGCGCCAAACTACCGACTAAAATCGAACTTTGGAAAAACTGACTTGGTAATTGAAAGAAACTACCCTGATGGGAGAGTAGTAAACCAATGATCAGAATGACCAAAGACAGTAACCCTCCTAAAGCTGGTCCAGCGATCGCAATGTCAAATAGCGCTTTCCGGCTGGGTAATACTGAAGCAAATCTGGTAATTGCGCCAAAGGAGCCTATCTGCACCGCGGGGAGAAAAAAGGGCCAGCTTAGACGTACTTGGTAACGTCTTGCTATGAACCAGTGACCAATTTCGTGAACCAATAAAACTACAAATACCCCTAAACCTATGGGTAGAGTTTCTTTCCATCTTGCAGTATCGCTAAATAAGTCAAAATTGAGGAGTAGTCCCGCAGCTTCTAGACTAGTAGCTAGAGTTGCTAAGAGCAATATCACCGCAAATACTTTTTGGGATATTTGTAGCGATGGAGGGTCTTCCTTGCGGTTTGGTAAAATAATTACTACAGGTTTACCATCTGTGTTTTCTACCAAGAACAGGCGGTATTTTTCACCCAAACGCTCCTGCAAGCTTTGTGTCAGACGATTGTGTACCGCCTCTGGTTCTCCACGCAAGTTACCTTTGAATATTGCTCCTTCTTGATAAGCGATCGTTTCTGTTGCAAAGAATGTATCAATGCCAAAAATACCTTTAATCCCATTTAAGTCTGTTTCCGGTATAGGCATTACTTCTCTAATGAGCACAGGACTGCGACTATCTTCCTCAGTGATAACTTTGTCTGATGTCGTGTCAGCAGCCAATTTTTGTGTAGCTCTCTGTTGGAGCATCGCCTCAAGTCCTTCTCTACGTAGTTGCCTACCTAAGAAGATATAGACACCAGTTGAGACTACCAGCAACAACAATACAACCGCTATATTAAGATAAATTCCAGCAGCGAACAATCCAAAGAACAGGAGCCAAGGAATAATTAAAACTACCGATTGCAACCAGGCTAAGATCCCCAGCTTACCAAAAGGTCTGGCTCGATAAAAGCCCCAAGCCAAAATACCGAACACTACCAGCACTACTGCCGCAATTATAGGAGTTTCTGATGAAGTTAACATCTCCAAGCCTTTGAAGAGTGGAACCGAGCTAGGGTAAGTCCGGTTTTGCAGATACATCAACTATCATAACTTTGTTTGTACTCTATAATTTGCACATTACATGATTAATTTAAGTTATTAGTATTCAAAACGTAGGCATTTGGCATGAGATAAATCAAAAAAATATG
>Ga0116229_10008193_pt1 | contig 16310 bp, 11 predicted proteins | sample S1TSphgellanicum_3_FD_87313 | JGI IMG/M metagenome (GOLD analysis project Ga0116229, IMG submission 87313) | Host-associated microbial communities from peat moss isolated from Minnesota, USA - S1T2_Fc - Sphagnum magellanicum MG | ecosystem: Host-associated > Plants > Peat moss > Unclassified...
TAATAATAATAATAATAGGTCTATTTTTATTATATGAGGATTTTTTGAAAGATGATATTTTGGCTTGTGTTGAAACTTGAGAGATTAGTTATATAATAGAAGTTATAATAATATCTTGAACAATTTTGGTTTCTTTTAGAGGATTTTTTGAAGATTAGATTTTTGTATGGTGAAATATTTGAGTTTTCGAAATGTTGAAGTTTTTCATCAATTTCTTTATTTTTTTTTCAAATAACAAAAAAAATTGTGAAGGAAAATATTGAATCTTCAAGAATATTTTACTTGTTAAAGTGGGGAAAAAAATTTAGATTACTTGATTATTCAACAGATATATGTCAAAGCTGCCAAGGTACTACATTATATAATATCCAATCGATTCCATGGTAACGTTTAGGGTTTAGATTTAGGTTCGTAAACCCTAATACACCCTACTAGTGTCCTTTTGATATTTCATTTTTTGCAAACACCCATATACTAGAACACATGTGTACTACTCTTTATACATATTTGAAAAGGGACCAACATGGGTTGTAAGTTATTAGGGTTAATCAATTTGTGTTCCTCCCCACCTCCCCACCCCCCCACCCCCCTTCCAATTTCTACTACTCATTTCAGTTAATAGTGCCCCAAAAATGTCTTTTTGATTTGCATTATTGGGCAAAACGGCGATTGCATTTGCCCACCCTAGTAAAAAAAAATTTTAAAAATTATTATTATTATTATTATTATTATCTTTTCACATAAAGAAATTGGAGAAATTTCCCATGTGTATTTGGAGGGCACCTTCTTTTATATGCATGAATAACTCTCCTAGAAAACATGAGGGATGTTTAATACACCTACTTGTTAACCCCTAAACATTAGGGATTCTGAAATCCCAAAGGAAAAGTCGACCAAAATGGTCGACCTTGACGTTTATGGGTTAAGAGTGCAAGGGATCTTAGGACCTAAGGTCCTTTTCACTGTTAAATAGGCATAAGGTCCCTTACACTATTAAGGAGTAGATGTAAGAACCCTCCCCCCTTCTACACCTTGTGATCTATGTATCTATTTATTTGTCACGTTATGTTTGAGTAAAGCCCATTCCCAAATGCAAAGCTAGATTTGGCTATTGTCTTGTCCTAGGCCCCTTATTTTGGGAATACTTGCACCCTTTGGGCTAAGTTATTGTATAGAATTTTTTGTCTCCCCCACCATACTATTACTAAGCTCTCTTTGAATCCAATGAAAGTAAAACCATATAGATCAGACCTTTGAAACTTGTGCATCATATACCGTAGTAACTTGGCTATTTCAACACATGTCCGTTGAATAATTTTTAAAAATGAAATATTCTTAAATATTCACTATTATCCTTTGCTTTGCAATATTTTTTTGATTTGAAATATTAATTTTTTGAAAATTTCAAACATTTCTGAAAATAATATAATTTAGTGTCAAATTGGCCAAGGTACTAACTAGGGTATGCTTCTTTCACCACCACCAGTAGGCTAACTTAGTGCACAGAAAAACTGGAAAAGAAAAGGTACTACCAAGGCAAGAAGGATATTGTATTCAGATTCATTATAGAGTATAGTAGCTTAAAGGATTTTGGCCCTTACTAGGTAATAATAATAGGTCTATTTTTATCTGAGGATTTTTGAAAGATGATATTTTGGCTATTGTGTTGAAACTTGAGAGATTAGTTATAATAGAGTTATAATAATAATATCTTGAAGGATTTTGGTTTCTTTTAGAGGACTTTTTTTATGAAGATTATAATTTTTTGCATGGTGAAATATTTGAGTAACTTCCATAATTCTTCTTTTGCCTTTTAAGATACCTTTTTAAATGTAAATTGTAAGGCCCTTGTTTTGTTATGGGTCTTGGGAGTAAGGGAAGGTGAATTAGTTCACTCTCTCTTGGAACGTGCATGTTTAGGAGTCTGGAACCCCTCCTCTTGTTGGTGCATTTGGCGCATTAAAAATCGTCAAAAACAGATTAGAATTGAGAAAGTTACAGCTCTCCAAAACTACTAGAGGAAGTCAAGAACTCAAAAAAACCCTAAACCACCAAACCTTACAAAGCCTATTACCCATCACCCAAAAAGTTGGGTATATGTATGGATACTTAACCGGCGGTTCTCATAAATTTGCTTGTTTTCAAACGAAGGAACCGCTGGTGGGTAAGAGTAAGTTGGGTACATATATGGACACTTAACCAAGGTTGGGTATACGGACACTTAACCAAGGTTGGGTATATGGACACTTAACCGAAGGCTTGTCTTTTAACTACATAAACAAAATGTATATTATTTTATATGATTGATCGTATAATAATAAAATCCAACACAATTGATCAGATCTCAAATACAAGTAAGCTGAATTTTATTAGTCTGAATATGCACTCAAAAAAAAATATAATATTATTGTAACCTTTGCTACAAAAGTGAAGAAATTAATTAATTTTCTTGAGTTTGTGGATGATGAATGGATGGATGGTTCATCATGCTTCTCCAATCCAAAGTTGATTCCATAACTTGGGCTACTTCAAACTAGCTGAGATTATTTTAAACACAAGTGAGTGCAATTATTGCCTAGCATAAAAATTGACAATTTCTTTTACTTTTTAAAAATAAATTATGTATATGCCAATAATTTTCTTAAAAATCAGCTGCTACTTGCAATGTCGAAAGTTGTAGAAATTTTGTTTGACATTACTAATTGATTGTATATATATCCCCTAAAGCTTGGTGGTGCAGTGCGCCCTAAGTAGTGCAAAAACAAATTACTTGGCAATTTGTTTTTCCTTGCCTCAAATTGTAGGAATTTCAGGAATTTATTTTTAAAAAAAATTATTGTCGAAGTGAAAAAATAAAATCAAAAAAATAAAATAAATATTTATCAGGAAGATGCAAGAATGGTAAAGGTATGGTATTGTGGTATTGCCCACATGCTCCCATCACACTTGATTGCAAACCCGATAGGTAGGTACAAGTACCTACCTACCTACCCATGCTCTTAGGCTATTGAATCGGATAAACAGATTTCAATTTGGGATTGAATTTATAAAATTTAAAATCGTCATATCTAAACTAGTTTCTTTTTGGACAATAATGGACAACTAAACAAACCCTAATACGCATCTAAAAATCTTAAGAAAAATTTATTGGAAATATTTGAATGTTGAAAATTTGTGAAAGTTAGAAAGTCAAAAGGGGATTTCATGCTATACACGATTTCATGCTTTAAAATATTTTAAATAAATAATAATAATTTCTAAAAAGTTCTTTGCAATAGTAATATAATAAACCTTGGGTGTACTTATCCCTTTGCCCATATAAAGTGTGACTAATGTTGTTTCACAAACACTTGCCATCATGTGTTAGGTCAAGATGAAAAAAAGTCCAAAAAAAAAATCAAAGCATGGCATGTTTTGAAGAAAGTGAATGCATTTCCAAAGTAAGTTGAAATTGTGTGAACATGTTTAAAAGTGATCTTGATGTCATTGAAATCTCTCAATGAAGGTTGTAATTGTGATGAACTTAAAAATATGTTTTTGAAAACTCCATTATCAATAATTGAAGATTACCATTGATACCATTTAATAAGCTTAGGGGAGCATCCAAAATGACTTATTTCTATTTCAAGCTTTCCATTTATATAATGTTCAAAATTGTCATTAGAATCATTTATCTATACTTCATTGCCAAAAAGGGCCATTCTTTTTTTATTTTTAGTTTTTTGGGTTGAACTATTGTTTTGTCTTTGAAATAACCTTTTTAAATGTGTTGTGGTCAACAAGACCTTCTTAAAACTCTCGAGATTAATAACAAACATATGCGTGGTTACACAAACAAATATTTTATTTCAAGTCACAAAAAGGTTTGAAAAGCATGTAATTTTTTTTAGTTTACCTTGGACCAACAACTGCGTAACAACTAATCCATGCACATTCCTCTAAAGAGGTTGTGCACATATTCATTTGATACACTTCAAAATTTCCAAACTTTACCAAATAAGGATTGTACTCATGCAATAGAAGAAAATGTGTCAATGAAAGCCTTCAACTTATGAATTTTTTTTGCCACCAAATGAATCTTGTCCCTTGCAAAAAAAAAAAACTAAATAATTCCATTTTTGGACTAAATTCTACATGCACATTATGTCATTACCATTGCACAAATAGGTTTTTAATGTTTAATTGATGATATTCCTCACCATCACTACAAGAGGGGTTTTTTCTCTCTTTTTTTATATTGAAAAATTGGCAAAGTTTTCCACAAAATTTAACAAAATTGGTAGAATTTACATTTTTTTTAAAATCCAATTTTTCCTTTCCTTTGTTTCAAAGAATGACAATTTTTGTCAAATTTTTTTTTTATCATCACATGAATTTGCATTGACAAGTTATCATTGGTTTGATTCTCAATAAATGATTTCAAAACAACGTCCAAATTTCCATAATAATTATACATGATGTGAAAAAAATGTTTATAAAAAAATCATTAAATTAAAGGTGTAAATTGCCTTGCATACAATTTAATTGGTATAGGACTACAAAACTACTTGTGTACCAACTCAACAACTATTTTGTTTGAATATCTTGCAAAATTATGCATTGAACATGACTAAGCCTTTGATGCAACATATGAAATTTTATTATTAAAGAGTTTACAACTTCATGAAAAACTTGAACAACATTAAGCATCCAATGTCACCTTCTGTTGTGAGCAACTTCAATAGATATTTGTTTATGGGGATGGATTTCTTGGCCAACAATTATTGGTTTCAAATTGTTGCAACCCTAACTTTGGGCTTGTGATCAAGGTTGTAACAAGATAAGGTAATGAGAGAAGAATAAAAAACTTAGCAAAACTTTAAACACAAGAGAGGAGTCCCAAAACTTTCAGATGCATTCTCACTTTGGGAGCCCAAGTCACAATTAAATCTTTGAATCAAGGTTTGAAAGGTCAAACTTTGTTTAGACTACACCTCTTTAATTTTAGACTATTAAAAAGGTTTTAAAAAATAGTACAATAAAATTGGTTTCATTTTCAAAGCCAAAGTTTGCAACATAAGTTAAATGACCATTTGAAGTGTTAAAAGTCAAATTACCAAGGTGACTCCCAACCATTTAAATGACAAATTGAGGGGTCAAATGAATTCCAATTGAAATTTTGTTTATTATGACAATGGAAATATATTTTAAAAAGTTACATGATATGTCCTTATATTATCAAATTTGGATCAATTTTTTAGGAAGGTATGATTTCCTAAACATTTTGTAATCATATTTTGGCAAAAAATGAAAGCCCCAATTTGGGACTTTTGTATTTTTGTCACTTTGATGTAGGTGTGGTAGAAAGTTACAAATTATATTACACAGAGGAGAGCAATGCCTCCTCCCAAGTTTGAACCATGTTGAATCTTGTGAATCCATGTTAGCCCATGGTGTGTTTATGCATAATTTTGGTTACAAATGCACTACCACCTTCTCTCTTTGGTTTGTGCAACTTGATATGATTAAAAATTCAATTTGAAAAACTTGTCTTAATCCAATTTTGACATGCTTCACATCGTATTTTATGTTAGGAATTAAAGAGTGTCTCAAGTTTGTATTCCATTACTTATAAATTAGCAATCAAGGAGGGTCCTTGCCACCAATACCATTTGACAAACCTAGGGGTGTCACAAATTCAATGTTCAAAACCTTTTTTAGTTAATTGACTTACTATCAACATGTTTTTTTTCAATTTTGAAATGTAAACACAATTCCAATTTATTTGGAATGCCAATTAACAAGTGAAACATGGAATCACCTAAAACATTAATACTCTAAGCTCTTGTCATACATGAAAAAAACTTTGTGGTATGAAACAAATTTTTAAAAAAAGATCTTTTTTTTGGTCATGAATGTGTTGCAAAATTTTATGTGTTGTAAATCAATTCGAATATCCTTAAAATAGCATGAACAAATCATCTGCACAATCAATTTGGGTCAATTCGGAGTATGACTTTAAATTATGACAACCGTATTTAAACTATGAAAATATAAGGGACCAAACAAAAAATAACACCTAATTTGACAACCAACTAAAGTTTGATTCTCCATCCCTTGTTTCCAACATAGATAAAAAAAATGTTTTCGAGTTGCTAATTTTTTAAGTAAATAGCCTAAATATATAAGTAATGTAGTGGGTACTAGGTGAGTTGGGTAGGCAATTTTGCTAACCTAGGTAGGTAATTAGGTAGTTTAAATAGTTAGTAGGTAGCCTAGGTGAATAGGCACCTTATGAAGTTGGGTAAGTAGATGGGTAGCTAACTAGCTTAAGTAGGTAGTAGGTAGATGGGTACTTAGATAGGTATCTTATGTAACCTAGGCATGAAGGTAGGATGGCAAGCATGTTCATAGGTAGGATCAATGGGGGCTCACAGAGGGTAGGTAGCCTAGGTAAGCAAGTAGGTTGGTAGATAGGTTGATTGTTTAGGTAGGTAAGTAGACTTTCTAAGTAAGCAAACCTCCTAGGTAGACCCCTAACGTAGGGACCCTCTAGGTACATAAGGTGTAGTTACATTTCAAAGAAATTTCAATGTTATGTTCATGTTTTATTTTGAGTTGGGTCCTTATTTGCTAAACTTGAAGGAAAACTGCAAAATTAAGGTGAAATGAAAAAGTCAACATGAAATCCAACATAGAGTGTGATTTTATTGATACTTCTAATATGTAAACATCTTTGCAACTTGTGAAAATAGATAAAATCATGGTGACAAAAAAATTATTTTCCAATTTACAAACACATGTGAAACACATTTTCCTTCCTATAATCACATTCACAATCTTATGTACATATACAACTAGTGACTTGTGAGGTCTTGAATGAATTATTGAAAATATTTTTTTTGCCTTTCAATGATAACCCTTGCATATATAGATCGCAACATAGAATGTAGATATATTTGTAGACTTCACATAGTAAAATTCCACATACTATCAACAAAATTATGTGGCTTGCAATTTGGCAAAATCCAAAATTTTAATCTCTATGCAAACTCCCATAGAATGGTGGATTCTAACTTGTTCAAAAAGTAAAATATTTCAATGCATGTGTTGTAATCAAAGGGTGCATTCATAAGTGGATCACAAATGTAAGAGGTTGATGCTATTTTTTTAATATGTTAGTTGGTTGCTTCGAGGTTTTGTTGATCACATAATTGAAACCCATTAGACATGTCATTATCAATTGTCATGCCAATGTCGAACAAATATCCAAAAGTGTCACATAAAACTTTCAAAAAAAAAAAAAAAAAAAAGGTTGTCAATATGTGATTATGAGGTTTATATGCCTTATGCACCTTGGTATTGACAACCTCAAAAGAATTCAATGATAACATTAAGCTTGTTGAATTCTACTTTTTGTACTCATGAAAAAACAACACATAAGGTCACGGTAATTTATTCAGGCCTAAACAAGTAAATTGTTCACTTGGGGAAATGAACTCACAATGAAAGCACTTTTTACTTTTGATACACTTCTTAGTTTTATAATGGGCTACTATCCATCTTACCATCTAAATTGCATGACCTTATAATTAGTTTATAATGTTTCAATGATTACTTAAAAATGGGTGCTTTTGAAATTGATTAAAAATGATATTCATGGGGGCTCACTTTGTCAATCAACATCAATTCACCAAGTTGATGGTTCTCAATTATCATTCATGCATAGGGATGAATGGATTAGATGCGCAATCTTTGGTAGTGGATGGTTAAGAGGAAAGTGATTGCAACTAGACATTCCCAACATTCTACTCTTTCAAACTATTCTTAAACATAGCTAATTGACAAATACATGGGAAAGGGCTAGGCAAAGAATCTTTAATTAGTTGGTCCCATGAAATTTTTGACAAGGGATGCCAAACTATTTAGTTGGTTGTGCATACATGTTGAAGATTTAAGAGAAAAAATTGCTTAAAAACCTTGGTCAAGCAAGTATTGCTAGGGCAACAATATTCTTATGCCTTTGTCTCAATGTTACATTAAGAAAAGCCATAAAAATGAATGGGGTGTCCAAATTAGTGTTGGCCATTATTGTTTTTTTGATAATAATCAACTAGACATGTTATCAAAACAAGTTGAAAATTTTAGAAATGTTGGTTATCAATATCACAATAATAACTCAATTATCAATTTACCTAGTTACTTTTGTGGGTAATAATTGCTAGTTATGCATAAATATCGGTTTTCAAATATCCAATTGAAAACTACAAGTTATATTGCCAATTATTGGATTTATTTTAAAAATATATATTAATTTCTTTTTTCATCATTTGTTTTTCCTATCATAAACATGGTTAGTTTTTTAGGATTGATAACCTACTTGGATGATAATTGGTCATTTGGGTAGGTTATTAAAATGTCAAAATTCAATACTAGGTAGGTAGGTTACTTATTGGGTTTCCAAAAAAAAAGAAAAAAAAAAAACCCAACCCAACATTCGTCCAAACCCATTAATTTAAGGGTTTGAATTGGTTCTCTACCATATTGTGACAAAACTTTGGATTACTTTGAAAGGTTAGATGGCAAACATGTTGTAGTTGGCAAAGCTCATAAGCGGCCTCGACATTGTATACAAAGTTAAAGCTGAAGAAGGCACACAAGGTGGTGAACAAACCAAGAGGAAACTCATAGTGGTTGACAATGCTAAGATTTCACCATAACTAAAGTTGTGGTCTTCATATGAGGTAGTTGGCAATGTCCTTCAATAGACTAATTCTTTGGAGGTTGTAAACTATGCACGTAGAATATGTTCATGCTAATTTTTTTGAAGATTTTTGGTTTGCTATACATGCAATAATAATACTAGGCAAAATATTTGACTTGATCTCGTGTGAAAGTATTATATATTTAAATGAAAAAAAACTAATTTTTCATTTCAACTAGTTGCGAAGAACAATGACATAAAGGAGCTCCCTCCTTTTGGGATTTTGAAATTTTGAGTATCGAAAATTATGCACATGAAATATTTGAGCATTCGATTTTGCTTTTGTAATTATGTCCTCCATCATTGTTGTTGTTGTTGTTCGAGTTCTTTTGCGGCGAGATGTATCACCATTCTCAAGTTATTTCACTTGAGGAAAGCACTCTTCACTTCTTGTCTTTCTTTTCTCTCTTCTTCTTCTTCTTCTTCTTCAAAGTATCCATGCAAACAAAGAACACACAAGATTAAATCCTCATCTGGCCACATGATCCAACAAACCTTCAATCTAATCATATAAAACCCATGTTTCCAATTTTCCATGTTTCCAAGTTTCCATTCCTCTATCACAAGTCTCATGCCATGCCAAAAAAATGGTGATTGTGGTGAGAGACCCAGCAAGCACCCACCAGTGCAACATCCATTTGGAAGTATAATTGCACAACAAAGAGGGAAGTTATAGCACACAACACATGCCAAAATGATGGACCTGGCTGGAGTAGTCAATCCAAGGAGCACTACGAGCGGGTGGTGTGCCTCAGCCTCAGCCTGTAAATTGTGGAAATCAAATAAGCTACTGGATTTCTGGATTATGTTTTTGATGACCTTCAGGTAAGATTTTTGAGAATGTAATTCCTGCAGAGGTGAGCCAACTACCGATGAGCACATTATTCTGAAGAGACTTTGGAGTATTCTTGCAGAATCAACCTTCCACAGAAATCACAGCCAGCTCTGTCATTTAGCTTGTGCTTCCTACATTGCCTCCAACTCCTGAAAGGATCCTGAAATGAGAGCCCATTAGTTTCAGGCACAAAAACTAAAGCAAATGGAAAAGCAAGTATATCAATGCAGGAAAACAAGAAGAATGTTACAGAAGTGCCAAATGTGGGAGTCAAAGACAGGAATGGTAGTGCCATAATGAAAGTGGAGACCCAATTGGCTGTAGCTACTCTTCCACCACATACGCCTCTGTCTTGCAGCAAGTAGATCTCTGAACTGATTGTTCAAGGAACTGGTCCTGTCTCTGGTGCAAAAGCTATTCAGTAGAATGGTGATTCCACCAGTGAAAGCCAGCCATACTCACGTGGGCAACCATGACTGAACCATGAGCACATGTTGTCACTGCAGTAGCTTGCAGAACCAACATTGTTTGTCAAGCAACTCTCCGGTCTTAACTGCATATGATAGCCATGATACCAATTGTGTTTAAAGAAACTTCCATCACATCCACACAGAGACAAGCCCAGGGTTTAGGGTTTATGAAAAACCATGGAGACAAAAATAGGAGAAACACTACTACTCAGATAACCAATGAGAAATGAGAAAAAGCAAAATCTTAAGATGCCTCATCATTTTATGCTGCACAGAACCCAGTCTGCTTGCAAGCAACCCAAGCATGTTGCTGGATATGGAAACAATGTTCTGTTCTCCAGCTTTGGAAAAGCAGGAGAAACCATCCCCAACATTTCTAGATTGGGTGCCCAACCAATGTCAGGTGATGTGAAGGAAGTGAGGTAGAAGGCAGCTGACAAAAGCCACAAGGCTACAATCACACCTGACAGACTTACAAGTGTGCCAATCGCCTTCTTCCAGCACAGTCTATATGAAGAATACCAGCAATGATACCTAATGCATTCACACCAGCCACTAGCACAGAGAGCAACAAGACTGATTCTTGTGAGGCACATACTACAAGCTCCACAATTGAAGGACTATAGTACATCACTGCGTTTATACCAACCAGCTACTGGAAGGGCTGCGCAAGTTGTGAAGTCAATTACTTTAGAGTTTTTTCTGTATACATGGAAGAAGACAAGTACTTTCCCAGCCAAAATTGAAATGTTGAATATGGGGAAGGGGCATTTTCTAACCTGTATGCCAACACCGGCTGTAAGGGTCGTGTGCTGCTCCTTGGCATTGGAGCCAATTGGTGTTGATCCAAATCTACAATTGGATCAGGAACCTGCAAAAGGTAGCCAGGAGCAAGACTAACTTTCTTGGCTGAGCTGAGACTAGAATGGAGAATTCTACTTCTCTATCAAGCACTCACTTTGCATCACAAACAGCCCATGGAACTCAGATCAGGCTCTTCAAAATAAAGACTTCTGTCAGAGAAATCAATGCAAACAGTGAGTAGAAGATCAATAGCTACATACTGGAATTTTACCCTTGCAAATGCCCTTGCAAATGCAAATGTGATGAGGTATGACAAAAATTGTCCAGTGGGTTTCATCAAGACATTAAAGGTCACAAGTGCTCCCCTGTTTGTCAGCTGGTGAGACTTCTGCATTATAGAGTCGTGCAGTCATGGATGCTGCACCCATGCCTAATCCCACCCAAAAATGGCCACAAATCAAGGTGTATGGTTCAGGGGCCACAGCCATGAGACCAGCCACTAAGAGAAAACATCAAGTCTGACATCCAAATCAAAGACTTTCTTCTGAGAGCATCATTCATCTGGCCTCCCAATGCTGCACCTAATGCTGTCCCAGCAATGGCCGTGCTTACAATAGGTTCCTGCAAACCAATTCACACACATGCATCTGAATTAAATATACCAAAAGGCCACAACATGTTTATCAAAGGCTCAGAAACTGCATCTAGACAACACTTATGAACTCAGATTGACAGAAATCCTAGTACTGCATAACTGCCACCTCAGGTACAATTAGCACTTGAACAGATTTTATAGGCCTGATCCAAAAGAGAAGTTTGGGTTAGAGCAGCTCCACCCATGCTCAGTATGTGGCCCTGCAACAGTATTTCTCACATCCAAGAGTAGTTAGTACTTTTTCTCAACCTCACCCATAAAACTGAAAGTGGGATTGTAAAAGATGGGAGACTACTACTACTAATAACAACCCACCTGGACCGATCAAACTATCTCACCAATTGACAGCAGGTTTTAGGCTTTGCTGTGCCTTTTGTCAGCCTCAGCATCCTGTGCAAAAATGCTAGACCAAAACCATTTTGCTGAGCCAAACTGGCTCATTTTGACTTTCCTTCATCCAAAATTTGCTGTACAGTGCACTGGTGGAGTTGCCCCTGTTATTAGTGCATTGGAACAAAAGGAATGCAAATCAAGCAGAACCTCCAACATGATTGATAAGTCATGCAAGTAATGCATTCTGCATTAAGTGATACATCCTGTCGTGATCCTGAACCCTAAACCCTAAACCTCTAGGTTCAGCATGAATTGAGTTTGAAACTGCAAATTCTCAATCAAAAACAACTGCAAACATTTTGGATTCTACTCTAACTTAAATAGAGTGACACATTGAATATGGACTGCCATTTGCATGATTCCTAGTGAATGCTGATGTTTGAAAGATGATGTCTGTGGACACAAAGGATGAACAATACCAACCTGGATCATAGCCAAACAGAAACTGTCTGATACCAGCTGCCAGTGCCAGCAGAATGTACTTGGAGGCTGAAGGTCTGGAATTGTGCCTCTCATGTGGTGGGGAATGTTGTGCAGCCAATGAAGATAATAAGCTCATGTACTCTTTGATGTCCATCCCCATTCCTACATAATCTTGCACTTTTATGCTCAATTTTTGGAGCCTTGAATCCAATTGCATGGGGAACATTGAAGTTGACTCAACTCTCATTTGAAACACAAGAAAAGACCCACAAAAAGATCCTGTTGACAGCAGTTTACTAGTCTCACAATCTGAAACCCTTCTTCATGAACTCCACCACCACTGCAGATGATTCCAATGGTAACAAAAGGTAAGAGATGGTGGGTGTGCATGGAGCAGCATTCTTTTGTCTTTGGATGGAAGGAGAGAAGAACATCAGAGAAGATATCACATTCCAGATCTGACCAGCAGAAGAGACATGTTGAATGTGTTCTCAGATTGAGTACTATGCAAGTCATCTCCACACACAGTTTGTACATTCTCTTCTCCGAATGAATGGGCTGAATTCTTCCCCCATGAAGAAGAACCAGAACCAGAACCAGAAGAAGAAGGGTGGAAAAAACACTAACTGTGCTTGATCTGATCACCCGCCCACTCTCTGTTTCTCATTTGAACCATCTTCATTGCAACAGTGTCCAGCAGAAAAAACACAAGACTATTATACACAGCAGGAGCAGAGGAAGATTCTCAGATTCTCAGATTTATTCATTCATTCAGAAGAAGAAGAATCTGCTTGTACATTCAGAAGAAGAATCTTGTGTGTGTCTCTCTCCCTAAACTCTAAACTTCATCTCTAAGTGATATCAGAAAGTTCATTCTGAACACCCTAAACCCCAAGACCTAGAGGCACCTTGCAGGACTTCAATACAGGTACCGGATGCAGAAGCAGCTGGACAAAATACCATCTCCATGGGATTGGGCAGAGTTCAAATCTCCATGACATTTTGAAGGTAAGATAACAATTGCTCTCAACATTGTTGTACATTGCACAAATGTAATAATAATTTGCATCTAATTCATTCCTGGCTGTGTAGACCTAATCTGTGCAGAATTTCAAGCATGGTAATTTGTCAATTTCTTCACGTTCTAATGTGAAACAGTTCCATTGTGACACACCAGGTCACTACAGGGCATGGAAGCTAATGCAGTTTTTTGACTAGAATATTTGTTTACACAGTGGACTCATGGAATTCTGTATTCCTGGTTTGGTAACTTTACAATCTTAGAAAAAAAATGGCCTCTAATGTGTGATTTGGAAGAGGGTGACTCAAGTATGATTGATCAGGTATTGGGTGTTGGGGGATTAATCAGAAACTTATTGTGGAGCGAAAGGCATCCCTATCTTGGAATAGAATACCAAAATGGTCTGATATACCTTTTGCAGGGCTTTGCAAGTTGCTTCCAACAACCCAAACTCTGTGCACTTGCAGTGCATAAGCAACAAGAACCTGATCAAAGTACATCCTCTTATACTCACTCTCCATTTCTAGCTTATTCATATGCAACAGAAACCCAATGGCTTTCCACTTCTTGAACCCAAATGCATGGGCACAAGTACCTGAGCACTGAGCAGCATCAACACTAACACTGTGTGCATTACTCCTCCTCTTGATGTGCAGATGTACAGCTCCTGCACTACACTTTGGTCCACAAATTCCCAAATAGATGGCTCCATCACCTGCTGCTAATGCCAAGCCCTTGGCCAGGGCCTCTTTGGCTTGATCAGGAGTCAAGCTTGGGTGTAAGGAGATGTCATCTTCAAAGAAAAACCGCCAAGAGTCCCACCCAACTGAATCATCATCCACAAAAGCTTGCATTGCACTGACAAATGCCATACGGTTGGAGAAGACCTTCAAATTCTGGTCAGTATGATACTCTTGTGATCCTCGAAAAAACTTTTCCAAGGCCTGCTCCACCTCAGGGCTATTGTATTGGAATGGTATGTATTGGGTGACTGTGATATTCAAATTCTTGTGCAGTACATCTCTTGTATGACTAAAACGCTCAGTCTTCATGCTTAAAACTACACCCTCCAAAGCCTGACTCATCTGCAGCAGAAATGCTGGGGAAGATTCAAACCTGAAGTTTGATGATCTAGTACTTGCAATGATCCACTGAATCATCCCCAGGGCAAACATTAGTCCAGTGCCCATAAGGAGGAGGACAAAACACGGCCGTCCTCGTGACAACAGTTGAAGCTTGAGTGGTATGTTCATGCCCATGATGCTGCTGCAGATTCCTTTCTTCCTCTTCTTCTTCTCATCAAAAAACAAATTAGGCCTGTCAGAGCTCAAGTGTTGTAACTGTTTCATTCACTCCTGCAACAAGCAATTTGTTCTCTTCTGGACAGTGTTCAGCTTAGGAATTAGCTCATGAAGTTGTTGCAAGCACTGTACTGCAGGTCTAAGTACTCAGAGAGATTTGTCACAGGATTGCTATGAGCTTCGAAAGCCACCCATGCTCATGAAGCTGGTTCTGGAATCTCTGCACTGGATCATTACAAGAAACCTTTTTTAATAGGATTCCCTGTCATGGGACCATGATCAAGAAAAATTTGAATTTCCCAGGGTATGCAAGTTACATGAAATCAATTGTTTGACAATGGGAAAATTAGAATAAAACATCATCTTCTTCTTCTTCTTCTTCTTCTTCAGCAAACAGTAAAACTGTGCAGCTTAGCTTTGGTAAAGAGGAAGTTCCTGAGGTATTGAGTTTCATAAACAGGAACCCTGGAGCAGCAGCTGTTGCAGCCGCTTTGCTTTGCAAGCGACACATGCATGAGAGCGGGATCTCTGCTGAACCCCAAAAATTCATTCGAACCATTCTCGCGGCATGATTACATGAACCGTCCAAGGATCCCTCAAAACAGAAGTTTGCACCAAAAACAAACGATGTCTCTGTCTCTCACTCTCAATCTCTCTCAGTCTCTCTCTCTCACACACACATGTATACACACATACACAAAGAGAGAGTAGTGCACTACAGCGGCATACCTGATGCACAAACAAAGTGCTGATGAGTCTGGAACAAATGTGTTTACTCCTCCATCGAGGGGAGTGGAACAGTGTAGAGCCGAGCAGATCATATGCAAGCCGGTCTCCCTTTGAGAGCCTCGCTCAACCCGGCTGTCAGAGCACGGACGTTTTCCTGTGTGCATGTGTTTGCAGAGCTAGAGCTAGATAGCAGAAAAAAAAAAGACACACAGAATTCCTTTTTGTTTCAAAGCTTGGGAATATCATCTATGTAGACAAGAAGATCACCAAATAACTTAATGATTCTTGAAGCACTAAACCCTTGATCGGGAAAACAAACAAACAAACAAAAAGTAGGGGGTTCCACTAGGGATTCACAACCTGCCTGCACAACCCACTTATAGAAATTACTGCACTAGTAGACTGGATGTTGTAAATCTAGAATCTATTGTTGTTGTTGTTGCTGCTGCTGCTGCTGCTAGTTGCAGTGGTGATGTTGCAGAACATGGGGTACATGACAAACTTACCCATGATTCCTGCATTATCATCATCATCATCAAGTGCAATGTATATCAAGCGGCACACAAACACACACACACAACAAAAACACACATACACACACAACAAAAACACAAGGCTGTGTAACTAGAGATTAAGATCACCCACGTCTGGAGCTTTTCTCAGGCTTTGTTTGTTTGTTTTGTTTTGTTGCCGAGATTAGCATCTTCTTCTTCAGGCTTTGTTTGTTTGTTTGTTTGTTTTGTTTTGTTGCCGAGATTAGCATCTGCACAGCTGACGCCGAAGACGAAGAAGAAGAAGATGCAGTTCTGAGGACGCTGAAGAGATGCAGTTGTTGTTCTCCATGACTCCTTCCATGAGTTGGATTCTTAGGGTTTCTTTGTTTTCCAATTTTGTGATGGTAGCTGAAGCGGCGATCATCTAATCAGGATTTGGCGA
>Ga0116229_10008194_pt1 | contig 16308 bp, 9 predicted proteins | sample S1TSphgellanicum_3_FD_87313 | JGI IMG/M metagenome (GOLD analysis project Ga0116229, IMG submission 87313) | Host-associated microbial communities from peat moss isolated from Minnesota, USA - S1T2_Fc - Sphagnum magellanicum MG | ecosystem: Host-associated > Plants > Peat moss > Unclassified...
ATAAAAAAAAAAAAAAAAAAAAAACAAAAAATCAGGATTTGGACAATCGCAAAGTAAATATGTTTGAATCTCCTCCTTTGGGTTACAAGAGTAGAACTTAGAGCACAGGATATGGGATCAAGTGAGGAGGTATTGGGAACATGTTGAGGAACACATTGGGAACTTGAGGAACATGTTGGGAGTCCATCGCCAACTTGATGAGAACATAGAAGGAACTTCATGGGAACAACACAAATCCAACACCCCCACCCTTCCCCCCCCCCAAAAAAAAAAAAAACACACTAGGGCCCCTTTAATAATACATGTTGCCTCACGTCATTGGTTGCAAGAATGTTTTTTGCCTACCCGTGTTCTTTGCCATTTTTGGCCCGGGCTAATGGTAGGGCCATGAACTATGGGTGTATTTACCTATTGTTGGTTGTTGACTGACTGACTAACTTGTTCAGCAAACAATTGTGTTTTTCTTCACTACTGGAAGAAGGTTTAAATAATCATTATTTTTTAAATATTAATATTTTAAAAAATTATTAATAAATATTTTTTCAAAAAATTTAAAATCCAGATTCTCCACTTTAAATTTTGCTTTGTTTAGACTCCAATACACTGGTCAACATGTCCTAACTTTTCATCCATCTTTCTTCTTGCCCTCTTCTTTTCTAGGGATGGGGGTGGTGGTGGCCCAACATCAATCATCCCATGCATGCATATGACCCAACCTCATTGGAAAACCTCTAGAGAGAGAGAGAGAGAGAAAGAGGACAAAACAAAGAGAACCCAAAACAAAAGTGTCATAGAAAAGAGCATCATTGAAGCTTCCTATGTAGGTACTTAACCTCACCTTCTTGTGTTGCTTCTCCCTTACAATTTCCTATGCAAAAGGTGTTGCTTTTCCCTTGCAATTTCCTATGCACCCTAAAAACCATTGGTGAGGATCCCCAACATGATTTAACACTAAATGGTGACTATCATAATTAAGTTGTAGCATTTTTATAAAAGTGCTACTAGAAGTGGTGACCTAGGAAGAAAGGCCTAGGTTAAGATGTGGGTAATTTAATTTTTATTTTTATTTACTAAGTGGCCAAAAAATCCCTAAAATAACATTTTTTTTGTTTTTTTTTAAATTGATTTTTTTTTTTGGTGTCAAATTGTGAAATTTCACCACAAAAAAAACACTAGTGTATATAGGTTGGAATAAATGCATTACAAATTTGAGTCTTTATTACAATAAAATAATTAGAAGCATGTATACATGTTACATGATGTGTTGTGCTCATTTTTTGGGAGATAGATGTTAAAATAATATTACATGCAATGTAACGTTTTGCTAACAAGTATCCCAATAATTTTTTAGCATTAAATAATGACAAGTTTTAAAAAATTATCCAAACAAAGAAAAGACAAATATATGTACCCCCAAACTAAAATCCTAGTCAAAATTTTGCAATTTTATTATTAAAAACAATAAATATGCAACAAATTTGATGCAATATTTGATAGGGGTTATAAATTTTTTGTGATAATAATGCTTTTACAAAAAAAGTTAAAGGTAGAAAGGACATTAAGAAAATCTCAATTTTACAACTAACTTCATTTGCTTACAATTTGAATCTAATTTGATATCTCTTTACAAACTTCTTTTATCAAAGTGGCCATCCCAAGATATTTGCAACTAAAGAAATGCATCAAATGTCAAATACACTTCATTATAATTGTAGATTGGGATTTTTTAACTTACATCATCTAAATTCACCATATTTGGTATGTTACTTTATCTTTATTGTTTTGGAATATGTTTGTTTGCATGCATTAGTTTGGAATACTACACAACAAACAACAACACATTCAATGACATAGTTATTAGCAACCTAACCAAATTATACAACATCACATGTGCATGTTCTTCTATGAGCAAGACAATAGTTTTCAAAAAAAACATCATTTTACTTTTGAAAAATATTATCTTGTATGCACAACTTTGATTTTGATAAATTCAAACATTAGCAAAGTATAACCCTATAACACAAATATAACAAAAGTCATCATAAATGCACAAAAATAACATGTATGGTTGAACAAACTAATTTAATTTAAACTCCACCTTTCACCTCAAAAATCCAAATGCTTAAACACACAAACAAAAGCCACAACATGAATCTCATTAAAAAAATAAAATCACCCTTCTCAAAAATTTCATCATTATAAATTACACTTTACATGTCAACTTCTAAAGAAAATGGAAGATTTTCTCACATCATTTTTAAAAAAAATGCAAATAAACAAAAACTAAGAATCACAAACCTTTAACCTTCAAGTTTTTTAAATAAATAAAAAGATTTGTAACAACCTTTAGCTCTACTTTAAATTAAAAAAATTAAAAAATCTTAATTATGTAACACATGATATGATAATTGTATCACCAAAAGACTTAAAAATGCACAAATTGTTTAGAAAAAAAGACGCACTTTTTAGTTCATCTTGATATTTTTGACAATAGGCACAAATGCATGAAGGTTGTTGATTCGAATCAACCTTTGTTAATGAAACAATTAGACGTTTAGGGTAAAGACATCAAGGCATATAAAGGCAAATCCATATGTACACCCTAATTGAATTTGTAATACAATATACACATTGTTTTTAATTTCATTCCAAAAACAAACTTTCACCTTTAATGGATTTTATAGTTTGACAAGTTTGTACAACAAGATAATGTTGTGAGTTGTAATGAATAACTAGTAATGAAACAATTGAACAATAGTTACAAAATAGTGGAAAAATAATACTTATGCAATGGTAATCTAGTGGCACAACTAATTGTATCAATGGGAATCATAGTGGATAATTAATTGTTAACAAGTTGAAAGTGTCATATTTAATGGGTGGAAAAAATGCATATACATGGCATGATCATATATGTTAATGCCATTGATTAATTGCAAAATAGTCATTGATTGGGTGTTACATTTACCCTAGTTGGAAGGTAATGGTCACACATTCTTAAATTGTAATTTGCCAACAAAATCAAATATGATTGACTATAATTATAGTTATAGTGCGTGGATTCTAATGTATAGGTGTCCATCTTGCAACTAACTTGCAATTATAGTGCAACCCCTTGATTTTATGACATGACATATTATTTATTAATTCCCCATATTTCCATGGGATAGTTATAGCGTAGTTGTATATTAGTTCTTTTGAAGCTTTAGTTGAAAAGTAGTTTAGTTGCCACATAAATGATTTTTCATTGTGAGTGAAGTTCACAAATTTGAATTTAATTTAATTTAAAATAATGATTAATAGTGATTGGATCAAATTTAGTTATAGATATCCCATGTATTTTTTTTATGTGGGAGGGGAGATGTGGAATTGTGCTTGTAAAAAAGAGGATGTGTACAAATGCATTCATGCTTTAATCAGCATTGAAGATTAAAGGAATCATCCATCCACCCACATGAGTGGACAATGTTTAAGAGAAGGTTATGTTTGTCAAGTTTTCAACTAATAGTAACTTTTGAGAATTGCTCATGGCAACATGTGAATTTTTTATGAATTTGGTGCAAATTAAAGGTCCGGAGTTTAAGGAGGAAGGAATTTGTGGGGAGACCATTTAGGAAAAATATATTTGGGTGCAATAGGGCATGGCAAAAACATATCAAATAGGAATAAAATTTCAACAAGGGGATAATAGATGTGGCAATGTATCCATATGAGTGTTAGGAGGTCCACATAGTTTCCACATTGGAGTTGAGAAAAAGGTAGATTTATAAGACATGTTTTTAATAATTGCCCATGTATTGGACATTTTGAACATGGAGTACTTATGTTACATGCATCATTGAGATTGATGGGTGGATCCATAAGCAATTGGACAATGTTCGATCAAGGATTAAGTTGTGGAGTTATTTGTGGATTGGGGGTGTTATGGGGAGATCTCATGGATGTTTTGATCATTGTGAGCAAGGGGAAGGTGTATGTCGATATTGAATACATCTTAGAAAAAATTCCATTTTGTCGATAGGATGGGAAGCCCAATGATATTTGTGTATGAGATTACCATTGAGTTGGACATCCAAATTTAAATAAAGTTTCAGCCATTTCATTCCCTTAATTGTTCCCTTAGATACATGCTTAGAATCTCATTTTGAGGAGATGGATTGGATAGCCAGGTTGTATATTTGAAAGGATTGCATGTAGTATGTATTTGTTTGGGTGATGTGAAAGAACTTGTAATTATGAAGGAGATAAAAAGTAACAAGGTTGTTTGTAAATATGTACATGTGGGTTGGTTGGTCATTGAGAAGAAGGTTGTTTGTTGGAAGGCCATTAATTTAGCTTGAAGGATATTTGTCAACCTAGGAGGTGGGATGATATATGGATGTTCCAAGATGATGAATAAACACCATATCTTGCACAAGGAATTGTTGTCTTCAATGACAAAGTAACACGTGTATATAATTTGGGTCATATAGGGGATTTAAAGATTGGGGAGTGGAGGGAAGGCATGTATAAAAGGGGAAGGAGGAAAAGGGTAATGTGATTCAAGCAAGAAGGATAATTGTTTCCATTGTTTGGAGAATGGGATGTGCATGTTGGTGAAGGTTCATGGGTTGGAATGGATATGGTGAATTTGCTTGATATGATTATGGAAAGTGATGTTGGGATGGTGAAAGGTTGGACACAAACAAGGAGGAATGCATTGAATTTAGTTCTATGTAGATAGGAAGGGAATGTAAAAAATGTCTTATATTTAAATGTGTTGCGTGGAAAGTGGTAAGTAAGGTCTAGATATTTGTGTATGGTTAAGTGAGAGGGTTTACATGGTAATAGTTTAATCTTGGGATACAAGGAATATAATGAAAGCAAACATTTGTGAGTAGGAGGTTGCATCAAACTAAACCCATTAAGTGGTTGTAAGTTAGGGTGATTCACATTTTGTGTCACATTATTATTTTTTGCAAAGTTTAGTGGATTGACATGCCATAAAATCATCAATATGCCAATTTTACAATTTCATTAAGACTATCAACATGTTAAATGAGAACCTATAGAAATTGCATTTCATTATTCTATCATTGTTACATATTGAGCCAAAAAATATATTTTAAATCCTAGTTTATGGGCTTCTTTTGAATTCAAGTAATTGAAATTTGAAACAAAATCTCTTTCTAAATTCCCCTTTTAAGCTAAATTTTAGTGCATTTGATTCCATTATGACATTAATTAAGAAAAAAACCTTTAAACTACTTAAAATTATTTACTAACTTTGTATATTTTTGAAATTGCCCTCTCAAAACCAACATTCAATCCATCTTTGGAAGGTGCCTCAACAAGTTTTTTTAAAATTAAAACATTCCTTTGTATGGTTTCACCTTTTATGTGTAAAACAATAGTCAAAATAATATATCTTAAAAAACACATTTTCCCATTGATTTGTTGCCACTCATACCCTTGTGATTACAAAAGGAAAATGGAACCACAACAATTGCCACCATCTATGATACGCACAATTTTTTTTTTCAATTGTTCATTTAATATAATTGGTTCTTGAAATCAATTCCCATTCCCCACTACCTAACTCCCAGTATGGTGAAACCTCAATTTTGATATTACATTGATGTTTTCCATTTCTTAATTCGTAGATGTTAAAAAAAAAATTACAAATATTTGTTGAGTGTCTCCTTCACCATGAAAAAAGGCAAAGATGGAATGACAAGTGGGAAAATTTGGATGAATAACCTAGGCCCAAATGAAACAAAATATGCCATCATACAATCACATCGGTATGTTAGTGGAAGTTGTGTATGGACTATGAACGTTAACTCTTAGAATGTGATCTTAATAACTATTATCATAGATATGTCTTATAGGACAATTTCATTCCCATGAAAAATATTATAGTGACAATATGTTAAAAAGTTACCTGAAACCTAGGAGCATCCCATTGTATAATTATTTTATCTCTATTTGACTCTAGGTTAGAAATTTGTTCATCCATGAGTCAAATTATGAATTCAACTGTTAGATTCAAATTTTACAAATTCATAGTTCTTCGATAAAATTTCAGCCAAAATGAAGCAATGGATGATGAGATATCAAAGGTAGATTGAGCTCCTATAGGATCAAGCAAATGTTGCTGAAGGTTGGATTTGGAGCTTCACATGCCAAAAAAAACCTTTTGACATAGATTAATGAGTGCATTTTAACATCTAGTGAACCAAGTTGTCCATCCTTAGGAGTGCACTAATGAAGGTGGATGGGGATCACATGTGAGTAACAAGGGGCTAAGAACAACTCTAGTGATAGTAAAAAAGAGGCCTTGCATGCCACTTTATATGTTGTAGTTGTGTGAAACTAACCTCCTCCTCCAAAAGTGGCTAGGATGGTGGGGTTTGAAAACCTTCATATGTAAGGATTTGTTGTATATTTAGTTTGTTAAACATCATTTATTGATGATATGTTGATATTCACGATAAGCCAACCAACTTTATTGGTTCACTTGTAGCTTTTAATTACAATTTAAGAATATATTGTGTAAGGTTTACTACTTATCAATGGGGTAGGGGCAAGTAACACTATATTTAAAATATTGGTCTTGTTCATTAATTTTTGCCCCTGCCATTGGAACTATTCTAACTTTGGAACGTCATATCTAATGAGTACCTAACTTGGTTGTTGTGAGTTTCACATTATGATACATTACATGACTCTCATGGTAAGGTCCATTTTTTGGCTAATGAAATTTTGAATCCAAACATTAGTAGCACTTGCCCAACGTTGAATGAGTTCAATTGAGCTTTGCTATTCATTGTCCCTTGCTTGATTTTGGCTAAAGTTTCAATTAAAGACTTTTGAATGTGTAGATTTTGAATCCAATGATTGGGTTTGTAATCCCATTTATGGATGAGTAGATTGGACATCATATATAACTCCAACTTTGAATAGAGGTTAAATGGGTGTAGAAAAGGTTTAGGCTTTAAGATTTGAAGAGTTAAACATGAAAATTAAATAAAATATTTACATTATGAATACTAAGAGGGTATGGTTTAGCTAATATGGACACATTTGATCTCCATGTGAACTTTGAGTTAAACATGTTGATTTAAACAATTTTGTGATGGACAACATCTAGTGAAACATTGCCAAGATCCATAGACTTTAGCTTCCAAGAGGAGGATGTATATTTAGTAGCTTTGCTTAGTTCCAAAAAGTTTATAGCCTACCCATCTTCAAAAAAATTAATGCCTAGTTCAAACACACATCAATAAAATGATCACACATTCTCAAATGCCCCCAAACATATCACTAGAACTTTCAAAAGATAGGTACAAGCACCCAAAATTGTTAGCGGACTTTGAAACATGCCATACTATGGCCTCCTATAGCTATTCAAATATGCTTGGGAATGTGTGATTGCAATAGCTCTTGGTTTGAGGTTATTTAAAAAGTGGTTTAAGATCATAATCCAATGCATTTCAAATATTTTCAAACCTAGCCCATTCCATGGCCTATTTTGAGCATATGTGGCCTAAGTTTTAGAACCCTCTATTTGACCTTGTTTAAGGTCATCTTTTGAGAATTTGAAGTGCTACAATTTGAGTCACCATTTAGAAGGGAGCATATTGATATCACATGGTATGTCTATCACAATTCTTAACAAATTCATAACTAAGTGAAGAATTCTATAAAAGAAACATATTCAAGTTGGGTTCAACTTTAAATCCTCTTGTTTTGAAGGGGAACAAGAGTGTTTTAAAAAAAAAGTCTGATTTACTCAACATGCTTATTCAGATGGTTGCAGGTACTTACTATTGGCCCATATTGTGTATTTCTTGCATATTTTATTGTTCATTATTTTTGGGAAAGTAGACTAAAAAGTGAGTTCATCATTGGCTTTGCCCATAAGGGAAGAGAATATGCATTGGTGTAAGATTTTGGCATCGAATTTGACCCAATTTGTGAGTGACATTTGGATTATGTGTAGTGTGCATATGATGAATGGGAATGTTCCATAGAAATGCATGCATGTAGGTGAGAAGTTCTAGATTCAATACGGGAAGTTTTTGGGTTGAAATTTGAACTTGCCATAAAGGGCATAGTTGTTATGTGATGAGTTGCTTCTTCTATTTCAAATTCCAGGAAATGAGGCCATGTTACCTTCTATCACAAAGTTCAAGTTACAACCGTGTTCAAGTGTTTTTGTTCAATGGTTGTTTTAGAAGTGGCCATCCTGGAAAGCTATGGGAACTTCACAATTTGGAGAACATGACGATGACCATAAACCATTAACCCTCTTACAAAGGGTATTTTGTGTAGTTCTAACACATGAGGAGGTGGGGGAAATTTAAGGACATGTGCAAGGCAATAGCAAAGAGGAGACTGACTCTTTCTTGATATATGGCAAGTATATACTTGGTATTGATATTGGTATGAGTCAGGTATATACTTGACATTACCTCAGGTTCGATACTAGACCGGTATTGGTATAAGGTTGATATTGCCTCAAGTCATACACGATTGGTAGGTTCTTCAAAACTGATATTGATATCAATACCATATACCTAGGTTTCACCATACATATCAATACAACACTGGTAAAGACCACGAAAAAAATCTTTAAAATGAAAAGATGTGAGAAGAGAAGGAAAATTTTTAAAAAAGAGAAAACTATGAGAACCCACTTCATAACATAAGAACCTGCTTTGAAGCAAAACAATGGCAACCTCTTGCGGAGGAAGAATAACAATGTATAATGTAGCCTCTACCAACAATAAAAGATTTTCTTCATAGTATTTAAGTGTTGAAATGGCCAATCAACATTCCCAGCACAGTAAACCCTAAAATCCAACTTCATGTAAATGTACTGATTTTTAAGCTTTGGGAAGTGGTTTTTGGTCACTCCAGATTCAGCTCCCCCCCCTGGCCCTGGGCCTTCACACCTAAAGGAAACAGCACTGAGACTTGGGAAGAGGTTCTCAAATCACAAGTTCATTAGAATAGAATAGAACAAAGTTTTATCTCAACTCCACCTGCAGGGATGTTTAACTGACACCAATTCAGACTGTCTGGTTTGTATGGCTTGCAATTGCTGGAAGTACCCACATTGACAAGCCTTCTTTGTCAATTCACATTGTCTGGGTTTGGAACTTTGGAGGGCTTCCAATTGCTTCAAGTACTCACAGTATTAATATCTCTTCTTTGTGATCCTGCTTGAATTGACATGCATGGCTTTTGATGTACAGTACTACTGCATGAGTGGTGTGATCAGGAAGGCTCACCACTCTCTCAAAGGCAGCAGACCAATAAGAACATACTTTCAAGTGCTTGGAAGTACAACATTTTGACAGCTTCTTTTGTGATTCCACTTACATCAACATGCATGACTCTTCCAACCAAATGGGTACACTATTGCATGATTCTGGAAGGACGGCTCACAGGCTACTTTAATGGAAGACAGGCGAGGCCTATGAGAACCTTACTTTTGGACATATGTACTGTCTTCATTGAAGGGTCTTGCTTTATTATGTTAAGTTGTCATAATGCCACTTGGAGCAGGGCAGCCGAAGGATGCTCTCTCTTATTTCAGGCATGCCCTGCTCCTCAGGCATTAACCCACACTTTCACTCTCATCTGTGCTGCTGCGGCATGCAAGAGAGAGTTTCGTGCATGCTCATCAACCTTATTGGTAAGGAAAGGCCAATTCAATCAGTTTTCTGGCAGTTTTAAAATGGCAGAATAGGCCAACCATGGGTAGATTATGTTGTTTCAGATTCAGTCAGTCATTTCCGAACCGACCTATTCCAGTTTTCAATCTATCCCTTGCCCCAGTAACTTAGGTAGGAGCCAGAATGTACCCTATGGATGAGAACGCTCTTCTGCCTATCCTGGAAGTGCACATGAAAGGAACAAAAAACTTCCTTTTCAGGTCCATCCAAGAAGTCCCTAGTTCTCTAATGCAGAGGACAACAACACACTGTTTACAGGTTGGTGAGCTTAAAAGTGACTAACAATAATTGAATGGATATCCATGTTTGTAGTGTACCTCCTTTGAGTTGTTTGTAGTGTATCCCTTGACTTGGCTGCAGCCAACAAACATATCCCAGTCCATGCATCAAAGACAAAGTTGCAAAGTAAACAAACACCAGTATGTAAGTTTATAGTCTTATCAATGTGTTGAAGCCTGCAATCAAAGACTAATTTGCAAAGCAAAAACACCAGTGATGTAAGTTGAGTGTCCTTATCCATGTGATCAAAGCTTGCTTAGAGTTTCCGAATGGGCACCTTTTGAAGCTTGCGAAGCTGGGCTGTAGTAGTGTGTGTAATAAGGTGGAAGGACTCACTTTTGGTAGGGTATCAGAAAGAGGATAGAACACAGGTTTTGGCTGGACTAAAAAGTGGTGGGCATCTAATCTTTATTCCATTTCTCCAGAGGAAACGAGTGCACAAGTAATGTGCAAGAACCCTGTCTGTCTGCTGTAAATAGCTATTACAAGTTGAACTGTCAGTTCACTCAAGATAACTAAGAAAAAGAAATCAGACCCACCAAATCCAGCAATTTATTGGCCATAACATTTTTTCTTCACACCTACACACAAGCCTACCATTCAACACTATATTAGTACACTAATTCTATTTTACAGATGGCTAAAAAAACGCTATTCAACAACTCCCCCAACAACTTCAGAGCTTTTCTTTTATCAAATTGGTAAAACCTTGCCTTGTCAGATGAGCTCAGCCTGCAACACCAGAAGCAGCTATTTGCAGACCTTTCTTGTGTTAGCTTTCATTTAGCCTGCCATAGGAAAAAGCAGCTTGTCTCTTTCCAAATCCTTTTGTTGCATCAATTCATATTATCTCCAAAATCATCTTCCTTTTCTTCTCTGCAGAAATGGAAGAGTTGAGATTGATTTGGTGTTTTCCTTGCCTCAAGAATCCTTGCTGGTCTGTTCTGCTGCATGATAGTTTTCGCCCTTTTGTAATCCGCACTTAACAACTGATAATTCTAACCTACTACTAAATTTGCAGGTCAGTATGAATGCAGTATAGTGCAGCTCAGTGCAGCTCACTATAAATACAGTATGATGTCAAAATCATCAAGCCTGTACAAGGAAGAACAATGACAAGATAGACAATCAACACCATAATGATTCTGCACCTGGGATGTCACCTATGGAACAACTTTTAAACAGAGAAAACTTGTTGTGATCTCGCAAGGATTTGAACCCTGCTGTCTGCCCATCTTGCAGAAAGATCTTCAATTAAGTTGCTTTTGTGATGGTGGCCCAAGCACAAGAACAGAGAAACTTACTTGATTGACTGTGGTGCATCTGACATCCAAAGCATACAACTCAAGATTCCAACAATCTGTGGTGGCAGAAACAAATTACAGAGCTCTCAGTTAGATTTGCAGTTTCTTAAAGGCTGCACTCCAATCCAGAACTAAATCTATCAAGTCATGGCTCAGGAAGTGCCCTCTCCTTAAATTGCATAGCATACATTGTACAGTCAGTGAGAAAACCCTATTAAGGAGATGACTCCTAGGGTTAGACGACTACATAATGATTTGCAAAACTGACAATCACTCCAACTTATGATATCAGGCTAGACACCAGATCTGTCATGCCAGAGAAAACATCACACTGAAATTCCACACACATTTCCAGCACCAACAAAGTGCATACTGGTAAAGATTTAGGTTGTGCTTCTCTCATACTCAGATAACCACAAACAATCCTCATACAAGCTAAGATCTGCAAGTAATTGCAATCATTAAGGATCATTACAACCAGAATCAATCACCTGACCAGATAAGGTAACTTCACCAATATGAAACACTGCCACACATCTCAACCATGACAGCATGTACGGTTTGATTTCTGTATGGAACACTTGCCAATGCTGCAGAAATCAACTGGCCCCCATTAAATCCCTGATGTCACTCTTCCCAGTAGTCACTTTCACAAAGCAAACAAACACCTGATTTGCAGTAGCTCAACCATCACCATGAGCACTCAATGCCAAGCCCGTAGAAAACTTCGGCTCTGTAACCTATTCAATTCCTTGCACATTTTTCACTGAAAATACATTGTACATGGTTCAATCCACAATACCTGAAACCCACGTTCAAGCAAAATCCCTGAGCTTGCACAGCAACACATCCAGCCCCCAAACAGAACCCTGTGGGATCACAAACAGAGCAGAGATCAATGAGAAAACAGCAAACAATTGCACCTTACAGAAAATGCCATCACTTAATCTACAGAATTATTTATTGCAGAGCACACAATTTGCAATATATCTAAAGCAAGGTACCATAAAAAGCAAGATATTGTAGGTTTCATAGATCAAGCAACACAACCTCATTCGTGAAGTTAAACAATGTGTCATGAGACATAGAACAAATGCCACACACGTACATCACAAGACCTAAAAATGACTAAATGCCTCTTGCGAACCAAACAACCCAACGCAGCACGCAAATGCAATCCGCACCCAGTTACGCATATGATCACTTCTTGTATGTGCACACAAATCACGTGCACATACACATTTTAAAATGTCATTGTAGGGAGATGAGCAGTGACGGAGAAAATGTAAGGAAACAAAAGAAAACAAAGAAATTCACAGGAACCATGGAAGAAAATGTAGCTTATGGCAAGTTGAAAGATATTCTTTGATTATGGATTACAGAGACATGACATGTACCCCCACATGCGAACATAATACAGCACAAACAAACATTGGAAAATTTTTGTGCTGAAAATTGTTGTCAGAAGTGCAGGTGACATTGCTCTTTGCTCAAGTTATTGAGAATTCAGTACTAGACAAAAACTCCATTCATTTTAAGCTGCAAAAGGGCTTATTCCATTAGCAGCTTTACTTTCAACCTGGCTAGAGGAAATGGTGATGGTATTGTTGGAACGGTGAAGGATCACAATCAAGAAAGATCAACCACCTTTGCAACATGCCATGCAATCACTGCCAAAGCACAGGAGATTGATGTGCATAGGACAGGAGATTTGAAGACAACAAAACACATGATTGCTGCGAAGAGAGATGCTCAAACAAGAGGATCAAATACTCTCATCCCACCAAGTGTGTAACTTTTGGCGCACATCCAAGAGGAGATTGGAGAGTCAAACTACTTCATCATATTAGATCTTAGATTCGACAGTTCAATGATATTCTATTGACACAAAGATGGTTTCCCAAACCCGCTGATGCTGTTTTGATAAGCCTGGCTCTCTCCTAAGACACTAGAGTGCCAAGGAAACAGGAGACATAGTGTCAATTTTTCCCTGCTTCGTCAACTCAATATTTTATATACAGAAACCCAGTTCCGCACACCAGACTGGCACGAACCTATACTTACATCCGTATGGTGATCCAACAACATGTCTAAGCCAAGAGACTTACGAACAGATTTTACCAGGCAAAAGATAATTTACATCTGCAGCAGAAGTGCGAGGGATGACGATCCCGGCTCATAAACAAAATTTGGTTCCATCGTGAACATTTTTGATCATTGGAAAGACCAGCGGCCTTGATCCCCTTGAAGAAGAGTAGCTTACTCCAGTACCCGTGGCCATCTTCACTGGCCTCGTTAAGTGCTCCCTGAAACAAAAACAGAGGCCATAATATTAGACAAGCGCCTACCTACGCCTACCAGCTACAAGTACTAATAGAAAATGGGGACCATACCTGCAGAAAAAGTGAAAGACATTGTGCAAGCTTCAGAGTTGGCAACTAGTATGAAAAACGAACAGATGTCGGAAGAAAGAGTCAACACTTACTCGTTGGTGAGCGGCTTTAAAACGTCAGTCTCTTCCGATTGGGAAGCAAAGGCCATGCGGTTGAGCCTGCTAGCTCCCCTTGGAGGACTTCTTGTCAGCGAATTCGGAGGAGGGGCCGGAAGAGATACTACGGGCTTCAAAATCATCTCCGGTATCGAAGACGTTCTCGGCTCGGGAGAAACTCCTAAAACGGCTTCCACTTCTTCTGTCTTCGGAGGGCTTGATGGCATAGGCCTTCCACCCCATTGCGTCTGCGATCGATGCAGACGGCAGCGGAACGATCCAGCGTGCTTCGTCGGCGCACATAGACAAGTCATTTTCACGGGTGCACTTGTTGACACCATCGTCTTCTTCACCGATTTCTTCGACGAGATTTTGGCACACGGTACTGCGGAGACTGTCACCGGCGACTTCTCCCCGGAGGAAGGAGCTAGCGGCTTTAGAACGGCTTTCAAGAGGTTCGAAGCGTGCATTCTACTGCAAAACTAAAAAAAAAGAGTAACATACACACATCAGCCACATGAAACCAGAATCATACTAAATAATCTTTCAGGACACGAAAACGCTAACAAAAAACTACACACAATCCAAAATATTCAGCTACAAGTGGAAACGGGTAGATTTTTCATAACAGTAGAAGTAACGCACTAAAACAAGACGTCAAGAACCGAGATCGATTACAAGTCTATCAAAACGCTTCAACAAAAAAACAAGCAGAAGCTCAAAAGCATAACTATCTCGAACGTCAAGAACCAAGATCAATTACAGGTTTATCAAGACGCTCTAAAAAGGTAACAAGTAGAAGCCTCAAAAGCTTAGGAAACTCCACCTGTAGGCAACGAGCAGGTAACGAGATGAACGCGACGGCGGGGCTTCAGCGGTGAAGTTGAAAGAAACGGAAGTAACGGGAAGGTAACAAGGTGGACGCGACAGCGGGCCTTCAGCGGCGAAGTTAAAAGAAATGGAAGCAGGAAATACCGATCTGAGAAAGGCGATCCAGACCAATATAACTAATACGAAAAAAGAAAAACAAAAAAAAAAACGGACGAAAGAATCTCGGACCAGGATAAAAGGCAGGAGGAAAAAATGCAACTCCAAAGTCAACGCATCTGTGCGAAAGAACTTCGGAGGAGAAGAGCAGAGAGCAGCAGAGAAGAGATGTGAGGAGAAGAGAGATGACAGCGAGAATGTGAGCGAAGAGAGCAGATCCAAAACGAGTTGTAAGCCTGCGATGGCGCACTATATAGTCGCGAGCGAGCGAGGGAGCCTCCCTCGCGCAGCGCGAGCCTCTGAGCGAGCGAGCGGCCACCGGCGCGCTCCGGACGGGCCGGGCCCACTCCGACTCCGCCCAGCCCGTTCTTATCAATGCACTGCACTGCACAACACGCGACGTGATTACCTACCTACTTCTCCACTTACCGTGCGTGGCACGACTTCTGTCACTGCGCCATGTTCCTACAGTTCATGTACCTCTCTGGACAGAGGGCCATGTTCATTTCACACAGCAGGACATGAATGAATGAATGAATGCATGAATGAATGTGAAACCTTACTATTCTCATGTACCCACTTGTAGGCACCTCCTTTGTACGGGGACATTTGCATTTCACACAGCAGGACACGAATGAATGAATGTGGAACGTTGCTTTTCTCTTGTACCTCATGGGGTTCTTTAATTCTCAAATACCAGAGTACCTTAGCAGCTCGGTCGGGCGCAAGAAATATTATTATTTGTAGAAATGCAAAAAAAATTCAAATTTCAGTTTTTTTTAGAGAACATTTTTTGGTGAAGGAAATTGATGAATTTTTTTTTGAATATTTTAATTTTCGAAATGAAATCTTCAAACTTATTTCATTAATTGGCAGACATGTGCTGAAGCTGACCAGCAGTACTAGGGTGGGTTATATTTTGGAGTTGAAAAGGTGTTGGGGGTTGTGTCTTTGGAACTTTTCTTATATTTGTTTCTAAATAAAATAGAGAGTCTCTTTGAACCTAATGAGGTTCAACCACCAGGGAGTGACCTAATTTTGAGATTTTCAGACCTTTCAAGATCATTCATCACTCTTATTTTATTGTGCCCAAAATACACGAGCAACATAATCCATATATAAGAACAGGTGAATCCCAAATTTGACAAACTGGAAAAAAGTATGTAAAGATGGAGTGAAAGATACCAAGGCTTGAAGTTTTGGGTATGTGTAGGGTAAAGTTTCAAAGTGAGAGCATTCCCAAAACAAAACAAGGCTTATGACAATACAAGGGGGCATTGAGTCGGGCCTTCCATTTTGATAACGTCTCGCACAACAAATGAGGTTTATCACCATAAAAGCACAAGATAAAACTTTATCATAAGCCAAAAAATATGTTATCATCATACGTGGTGAAGAACCGATACAATTTATCCAAGAGCATGTGGAGGGACCCTTGCTCTCAATAAAGCCCCCCCCCCTTTTTTTGGCCTCAGGTGTGAGAAAGAAACTCAACCTGTACGACGCATCCCTCCACTAAATAACC
>Ga0116229_10008198_pt1 | contig 16304 bp, 12 predicted proteins | sample S1TSphgellanicum_3_FD_87313 | JGI IMG/M metagenome (GOLD analysis project Ga0116229, IMG submission 87313) | Host-associated microbial communities from peat moss isolated from Minnesota, USA - S1T2_Fc - Sphagnum magellanicum MG | ecosystem: Host-associated > Plants > Peat moss > Unclassified...
GCCATGTGGTTGTGGACCCTTTGGTTTGTGGACCCTTTTCCACTACTAGGGTTCGGAGGATCTAGGTCAAATGCAAACCTCATGGGTTTTGGCCTTTCAGTTGGCATGCCAATTTGAGTTGGTATTTTTGACCAACTCGGTGCAGCCTCATAGAAACAAATCCAACATTGCGAAAAAAAATCCAATAGAGACCACCTATGCCCAGTTCAGTTACGCATAGGTTCCACTTGTGGGGTGGATGTAGGTTTTTGGGGCATACCTTTGAAAGAAATTTGAAATGCCCACCATGAAAATAATTCTAATTTCTTGGATTTCCTGAAAATATGTTTTATTTAGGTGGTCAATTTTTCCTCCCTTTTTCAGCAGGCCTTTCTGTCTTTTTGAGTTGAAATTTTTTGGGGAAAAAAATCCAGCATATTAGAAATAGTTGGATATTTAAGCTCCTGGTAACAAGTAATAATCACACCAAAAAAAAAAAATTCTACCAGTGTTCCAGTGGTTTTTTTTTCCCCCAATTTTTGATTTCTCTAAACTGACAAATTTTGCTGTTAAAAAAAATTTAACACAGAGAAAACCAGCATTGTATGATTATTTGAATTTATAAATAGCTGCTGGTTCTGGTTTTCTTCAAAACTGGAATCAAAGAACTGCTAGTCCTCATTAGTTCTCGAGAGTCTAAAATGACACTAATGTTTTGCAAGCTTGAACATATGTGTTACTTGAATGTAGAAGCACCAAATCACAAGTGAGAATATATATATATATATATATTGATTATTTGTAACACCTAAGAGCTGAAATTATTGTTTCCTTTCAATCTAAAGATAGCAAAATCTGGGTATGAAACGGTTATTGATCCAGGTTTTGGAGAGACACCCCCCTTGTTATTCTGCCTGTAGGATCTCGTTATGAATACTTGAAATTTTTAAACCATAGGTTATGAGGTGAAGATGGGTGTTAACTTTCAGAAAATGCTGGGTAGGAGGGGGTCCAGGTTTTTTAAAAAGTAAAACCCAGCGAACATATATAAATATACGCGGTCTGATACCCCAGTTAACACCCCAGTTAAAAAACAAATCCCACCCCACACTGTAAATAACCAGTGGTTTTTTATGGATGCTGTTTCTTTCAATCATTTTGAGAATGGTGGATAATATCAGGGTTTTTTTATTTCAAATTCCTCAAATAGGTCTACCGGCGAGGGTCCTCAGCATTAATTAGCAATAAATGGCGACTGTCCTGGTGGACTAGTAGATCTTTTTTGGGAATCCTGCCCAGTTCTGGCGACCTAATGAAACACACTGTCTAAATCTGGCGACTTTTAACCTCTTCTTTTTTTTCGAGATATGGCGATTTATTTTTTTAAATCCTCAAAAATCCCTTTGTTGGATTCGTTAGCCCTTTTATTTGTCGCCAGGTGGCGAAAATTCGCCACAAAAAAGAAAAAAAAACCCTGGTGGATATATTTCAAAATCGTTTCTTTGACGAACCATGGTTAGGATTCCTATGGACTGCCAGGGATAACTGTCAGGGGCCCATTCCTATTTTGTAATAACCGCCCAACATTGGGGAAAAACACACTTCCCCACTTTACTTCTGGTTTATAGCCATTTTTTTACATCATTTTCCAATGAATGATAGCCACTTTAGCTACAAACCGAAATTCCTTAAAAAAAACACCACTACCTACCAGGCTGTTGTTACTGGTAGGGTCCTCGTCGCTAATGTTGATACTAGGCACAGGCCTACATACCTACCAGACCAACATTGATTTTTTCCAACCAAAATTATTCTCCAGGAAAAAGATTTTGCAAAAGATCAAACAATTAAGCACCAAAAAATTTTAGAATAAAAAACAGCACTGCCCAAGGATAACAAGCTCTATCCGGGTTGTCTTTTTGCTCCCTTTCTGGGTGATGGGTTGGTTACTGTGCACGGTTGGTTTTGCTTGTTCTACTAGGCAAGATTAAAAGATTTCATGTTTTTTGGGTTTTGCTGTCTCCTCATCATCTCTCATAATAGAAGAGGGTGAGGATATCTTACCATTAGCCTACTTCTTGAGCTCTAAATTAAAAGATGTGTTCCACCCATTAGCCTTCTTCTCTGAGCTCTAATTAAAAGAAGTGCTCTGCTTTTATTGGCTTAAGTGATTCTATTATTTATTAGCTTAAGGGATTTTGGCCCCTAGGTATTAGGTCTATTTTTATATGAGTATTTTTGAAAGATGATATTTTGGCTTGTGTTGAAACTTGAGATTAGTTATATAGTTATAATATATCTTGAAGGATTTTGGTTTGTTTGAGAGGATTTTTTGAAGATTAGGTTATATTTTTGCATGGTGAAATTATATTTGAGTTTCCATAATTCTTCTTTTGCCTTAAAGATACTTTTTAATGTAAATGGCAAGGCCACAGTGTGACCCACCCCTTGTTTACCTAATAACTAGGCCAACATCAGTCAAACTGTCTGGCCGTCTGCGGGGGACTGCACACCAATGGTCAGAGAGAGCTCGTTAGGGTGGTAGGGGTATGCAGTGGATCCCAGTAAGGGGGTGTTGTTTTCCACTTTTGTGACGTAGCTGAAGTGATGATCATCCATAAGAGAATTTAGCCAGATTTGGTTATCAGAAAATATGGAAGTCAAAAGAATTCTAGCATCCTTCTTCTGTATTCATGTCTCCACGCTGCAACTTAGGATGGAATAACTGAATTTCATTTCCATAACACATTTTGTCGAAATTTGGCGAATAAAAAACTCAAAAGAAGTTAAATTTTGGCCAATTTGAAAAAAAATTCGCCATTTGGCGAAATTCCCTGCCCCCAATCCACCTCATAAGGAGGAAAAAAAAGGGTGGATCCCAACGGACAAATGGGTGGGTAAGGTTTTGTAACTGCGTTAAATTTGCAACTAGCCTCTTGTTAGTCCACCCATAGTTAACTATTTCTTTCTCTGATCTAGCTATTTCTTTTTCTCTTTCTCTCTCTCTCTCTCTCTCTCTGTGGCCCCGCCCCCCGCGGTCTTCTCTTTGCTTTTGTTGTCTTGTGTCGGTTTCAACTTTCCGCAGGCATCGTTTCTGTGCGAGCTTCTTCGCTTCGCGCACGGCGGGTTGCGCTTCTTTCCTCTGCTGCTGCTGCAGGAGGCCTCCTCCTTGGGGTACTACTTTTTATGATGACTCGTGAGTATGCTTTTCTCCTCACGTGCTTGCTTTTCTCTTGAGCTTTAAGTTGCTCCCCAGCTTTTCACGTTTTGTAGTTTGTTTGCAAACTTGTTTTTCATTCTTTCTTAGTCTTTTTTTTCTGAGTGAGAGAGAGAGTTCAGAAGAACTACATCGTACGTCGTCTGAAGAAGTAGAGATCATCATCCTTGAAGAAAAGAAGCTGCTGCTGCGACAATCTTTCTTTCTTTTCTTTTTTTTCTTTCTACGTTGGGCAGGGAGTGTTTGTTTTTGTTGTTCGATCGGTTTCTTTTTGCTCTTGCTGTGGAGGATGCTTTCTTTGAACAAGTCACGAGTGCAAAGCCGGAGGAGTTGCTTAGAGACGGACGTTACGGACGTTCTTTCTTTCTTTCTTGTTTGCTTCACAATCATGATAATGATGCAGTAGTCCAGCCTGAGATCTGTTGTCGTACACAGCAAAGTGTTTCTGAAGACAATTTGCGGTCGCCTGCACACGTCCATTTGTCGATGATACTTTGATCTCATAAGAGTTGTCTTTCACACCAGCTTTAGAGAAGAAGAGTGGCAAGTCCTCTCTCTCTCTCTCTCTCATCAGCAGCAGCAAGTCTTCCAGGCCGGGGCCTGCGTCCGAAGAAGAAGATCATTACAGAAAACAAAAGTTGAGTTTAGATTTCTGTGAAGAAGGTTATAACGTTCAATTTCATTTTACTGGCCTCTCTCTCTCTCTCTCTCTCTCTCTCTCTCTCTCTCTCTAGTCTTCAAGTCGAGACCAGTTGCATTTCCGAAAGATAGCACAGCTTTGTTTCACCGTCGACGAAACTCCACTTTCATCTGGTGCACGAGTGTTTTGTAGAACGGTGCAGGTGTCCATTGTCGTGGTCTCATCAGCTTCTTCAGCTCGGTGCTGCTTGCTGGTTGTGCTGCCATTTGAACAAACTTGTGATGATCATGGCACATGCATGAACTCGTGACAATAGAATTCTGTAGACCTCCGATAGAGTCTGGTAGCACTCCACAGACATTGATCAAGAAGAAGCAAGCCAGCAAGTATTTGCATGAATTAGCAAGCAGAGTACAACAATAGATCTATCTATCTATCTATCTATCAGAGGTTTGTTATGTCATCAAGTCCTTCTTCGTCGACGGTGGATCATAGCTTTGGATCAAGCTGCTGCTGCTCAAGAGGATTTGGAGAAGCTTGCTGCTGACCTCTGGACAGCATTTAATTGCTGGAGATCGGCCTAATTACACTAGAAGAACTTGGACATCACTTCTCCTCGCAGGAGCTTGACGACGGATCATATAACTACTACTACTTCTTCGAGCTTATTGTCTTTGGGAGCTGCGTGAGATTCAACAACGAAGCAACTTGGAACCTGGCTCGCGGGGGACGGTCATGTTATCAGCAGCTTGAAAACTATGAAGAATTCTCAGGCGTTTCCATGTCTCAACAAGAAGGAAAAGGCGTTCTGTAATTATTATCGTAGCATGCAGGCGTTTTATGACTCCAGTGTGCAGCTGCAAAGCGGTGGAGATCAAAGATAGAGAGGAGCATTCAGGACCTGCAGCGGCGTGAGCTTGATTGTATAGCTGGGTTGTATAGTGTCCCGAGGGGTTGGTGATCACTGTTGGTGTGGAGAGAGGAGAGAAATGGACTCGAGGAGCCGTGGCGGTTCAACAGTACAAATTGGAGGTATGGCAGCGCGGCAGTACGTCGCGGGGGCCATGCTGCTTCAGTGCGGGACGTATGAGAATCATGGTTGGATGAGCGGCGGCGGCGGCTCGGAGATGATGATGCAGGAGTGTAACATGTGTGGGGATGTGGGGTTTCCCGATCAGCTCCAGCATTGCTCCGCCTGTCGCTCGCGTGTCCAGCACACGTAAGTATCATCTCTTTCTCTCTCTGTGTCTATCTGTCTGTCTGTCTGGAATCAGCTTGTAAGCTTCGGGAGTTCAAGCTTTTCGGTAACTTCAATGGTTTAGTACCGTGATCTTCAAAATCTTCTGGAGTTTCGGAAAGTTGATCAATATGAAGCCTTCGGGCCAGTGCTGGCTGCAACTTCCGAAGCTACGAAGGAAATGGAATTCACGAGGCTCCTTGACTTCGAAATTGGACATGTTCTTGAAGCATTCCTCAACGACTTCTTCTAAAGATCATCGTAGAACTTCGCCTTTGTTTTGCTGCTGATGCGATTCCGTTCCGTCTCATTATATAGTTAGACGTGTTACAAAGCTTCTTTTGTATTTTCCAAGTCTTCCCGGCGGTGATCCTTCCAGCCGTTGGCTCATAAACGATCTTCTTAGCCTCCTGAACTCTCACCCTCTCAACCTTCCTCAACCTTCCAAGTAAATGGGTTTGTCCGTCCTTTCCTTCCGTTTGTAGTTCGAGCTTTTTTTCGAGCTTCTTCTTACTCAAGTCGATGGTAAATTCCTGGGATACCACAATTCATCAACCCTGTGTGGTCGTCGATTTGACTTCGTCATCTTAATGTTTACTTCTCCGATTTCCTTGGGCTGGACCACTATTCTCAGTTCTCTACTGAGAGCATCTGGAACTTAGCTGATTTCCTTAACTGCGCACTGCAGTGACTCTTATTTTCGTTCTCTCTCTGTTTCAGCTTTCTCAACGTCTCTCTCATTTCAATAATTTTATGCCTCTCCATGCGTCACGAGCTTCTTCACTCAGATTCGTTAAGTACTGCATTGATTACAACTGAGAGCTCTGTTTCCTTGCCAGAAATAAGCTGGAGGAAACATGGTCAAAGAGAACCTTTCTAGTCTCTTTTCATTGTTCTCATCAGCTTGAATGCTGAAAACCCAAGCTTCTTTAGCATCGTTGCAAACCTTTTAGGGACCCAACTGATGAACAATCCAACTCAAAGTGTTGTTGAACCAGTTGGATATTCTTCCTTCCGAGCCAGCAAGTTCTAGTTCTAAGTTGAAAACGGTTTAGGATATTGCATTTGGGATTCAAGGGTGAAACGAATGACCTAAGTTTTTTCCAGTCTTCCTTTGAAAGCCTGTCTAGAACTATCATGTGACCCATCAAGATTGAGAGCGCTCTTGAGCTCTGTGGTCACATCTCAGAGGGCCAAATCTGTGACTTGAATCAAGTTGGAGGAAAGAGTGAGTGAGTTAGGGTTTTGCTTGTGTTGTAATGTTGTGCACCATTGTGCTGCAAATGACTGGAGTCTTCCTGTACATAAACTTTAGTACCTGTGATCACCAGATGTGCATCTGGCACAATACTATCACTACACTGTGTACCAGCTTTGTTGGACCTTGTGAACAAAGCAAACCATGATGAGGCATATTACATAGGGATTTGCTCCTGGAGCACTGTGCAGAATCCTGTAGAAAGGAAAGGAACTGTAGAAGACTTTTCAGGCACAGCATGATACTGTACCTCCTTTGTGCTGAGAACATGGTAAACATGGTGCCAAGAGTTTGTAGGAAGGGCTTCACCAAGTAGTCATCCTCTAGTTCAAAGTACAGATTCAGGTGCTCAGCAAGTGCATTCAGTTCAACTTTGTCTGGCTCTGTCATGAGATAAGGATTCACAGTGGATGCATAGTGTCTCAAAATTGAGGAATCCCTGCACGAGGCTTTGCATTTGTGATTGGGAGCTCTGATAAAAACTTGGATTTGACTGAGCCATCTTGGTTCTAGACATTGGTTAACTTTTATCACTTATGTCTCCCTCAAGCTAGATGCAAATCCTCATTTGCGGACATGAACAATTGAACTTGAGTGATGAGAAAGAATACAGACTACCAATGTAAATCTGATAAGGAATATATATTCGTGTAGTTGGTCAGCTACCTCAAGGAGGAGTGGCATGCTGCAGGTCTTGCCAGGGTCCAGAGCTGTCATTGAACAAAGTCTTCAGATGATTTTGATCAATCTTGCAATGCATAGATCCTCAGGTTTGACTGTTACTAATGTCCTTTTTATGTTACTGCCTTTTACAGGGCAGTGCAAAATACCTTAGCTCTTCACCATCATAAAACTTGTTGCCTGTATAGCGTTGTACTGCAACTTGACTTCAATTGACAAATTGAGTTTCTCTGCAGATATTGCTCCACATCGATGGAAGGCACAGACTCTGGATGTTGGATTTGCGACTGGTGCAGAGTAGCAAAGCAAGCACCTGGATCCAGAAATGAGAGACAAGTGGAGGGGATAAAGGAGTCCTTGAACAAGCAACCCCTCTCAAACACTTCACACAAAGAGCATGCACTTGAGCTTCTTTTAAAAGCTGCACTGGCACCTCCAGGTACATCAGAATTGGCTTCACCTCGGGCAAAGTTTACTGACCCAGTTATGCAAGACAGCCCAGTTGCTGACTGCGGATCAAACTGCTCATCAAGCCTAGAAAGTGAGAAGCTCATGAGCCTCAACATTGGGTCACATTCATGCAATGCAGCAGAAGCTAGTTCCTCATGTGAGAACCAGGTGGTGCTTGACATGAATATATCAGATGAAGAAGGAAGCCTTGGAATTGTGCCCCAAGTTCAGATTAATGGATCTTCAAGTTGTGATATCAGACGGAGTCCTAAGAGCCTACTACGATGCAGTGTTCAAGTTCGATCATCAAAGATGCCTAAGCAAAAGTCATTGCCAGGGTTAAGAAATCATGGATCATCGTCATCAATACCAGTGCCCTTGATGAAGCTTACTTCTTTTAAGTCAATGCCTCGCACAAAGAGTGTTGCAATCATAGAAAGCCCTAAAGGACTGGTTCGGCGCTACAAGTCCTTATCAGATATTTCCTACTGAGAAATCAACCAGATTTTATTGACCACAAAGAGGTCGTCATTAGGGAATTATGTTGAGGAATTTGGCATGACATTTGTACCAACTAACCTTGATTGCAAGGGTTAGTTTTTCGACAATTTTGGGTTTGGTATCCATTTGGTATCCTGGCTGGGGATTTCAGAGTTGCGAACAAGGGAAAAAAAATTTAGGTTTTTGAGTTTGTTCCTACTTGTTGAAACTTATACTGAGTTTTCACATGTGGTTAGTTGCAGCCCCATCATCTCACCGAGACATGTAAGCTACTCCTCATTTACAGCCCACAGATATCTAGGAAGTTTGACCTCAGGCTAGTTCCATGCTCTTGGCCAACTACAGGGATAGATCAAACTTTCTAGGATGCAGATCTATTTCTTCCTTCTCTTGATTGGACAGTAAGTGTATGTGTTCATATATCTTGAGTTTTGCAAATTGCTTGAATCGGTTTGTAACTATTGCAAATTGTTACATGGGTTCTGAATTGGATGCCAGAGAGGCCAGAATTGATTGTGAATTCTCTGAATTCGAATCCTTACAGACAACAACAAACAGGCACATGTGGAGTCCTGGTTTTGGTTGTCATGGCATTTTGAAGACTCTTCAGTCCTTGCAATATCATGTTCTCTTTTGTTACATGACCTAATGATCACTCTCAACTTTGCAGCTTTGACCTCAGAAAGAGACTGGGCAAATGATGTTTGTATGAATGAGAAAATTGAATGATGAGAATCAACCTGATGATGAGGTTGGCAAGAAATGGAGCAAATTACAAGCCTAGTGTTGTCAAGCTGGTTCAAGGTTACCTACCGTAACATGTGATTTTTCAGTTTACATCCACAACAATACACACACAGATATATAGCATGACCATAAATCTCTCCTAGACACATAAAAACTAGAGCCCTATTCACACTTAACTATCAATAAATGATCTGCAGTAAATACCTAACAGCTTCATATATGTAGAACTACACCATCCTGTGCTTTTTGTTTTTATTCAACATTAGACATTGTTGCAAGAAAATGTTCAAACTCTGTTCACAATCCACATATAATGTGATTGAAATTATGGTGGTGATTGAACAAATGACAACTGACTTGGAACTTATCACTTCACACAACTAGTTTATCTCAACATGGCACCTCGAAAACTGAAAACCCGCCCATTGCAATGAGATGGTGCCACTCAGTTCATCAAATAAGTGTCAGTCAGAGTCAGTGTTTTAGGTTGCCCTGATCATGAGCCTAACCAACAACCAAACTACAATGCTATGAAATACGAGCCTAACCAACAACCAAACTACAATGCTATGAAATATGATGAATGGAGGTGGGAATCAAGACAGAATTCTGCCTGGTGTGCCCCAGCACCCACGAATGCAACACGCCCATAATCCCAATTTTAGAACCCCTGCACACTTTTGGAACCCACAGCTAAGGGAAGGTTAGCTGGGGAACAAGAACCCAATGGAAAAAAGGTGTCCTATCCATGCACGGTACATCCATGGTGGTGCATTTGTGGATACGGGTTCACTCTGGAGAATTCCAGCTAAAACGTAAAAATCTCGCAGAATTTCCAGTGTTAGGGGAGAGCATGTTATGTACAGTAACAATGCCTACTACAAATGTGAGGCATTTTGAAAATCGAAATGCTCACTCCAGTGGGCAATTGGTTCTTGGATGCAAATGTCATAATCACTTTCTTTGTGGGATGAAAAGAGGGCATCTCAATTCTGATTACAAATTGGTTATGCTTGGTAACTGGCAGAGTCTCACCAGTTACGTTGTCCATAGTGAGGGTGTTCAATCACTCGCCTATGTTTGGTGATGAGCATGTTATTCTAATAGTCATTGGGAGTCCGAACTAACTGCTCCATATGGATTCCATTCATTGTTGTGTGGCTCCGATTAGGTCAGTTCTCTGGCCTATAGTACCACTAAACCCTAAACCCTATTGCACAATTTGGAGGCAATTAACCCATGACCACCATCTTCTTCAGGTTTCCAAGCATCTCCACCCACACCCCTCTCTTGGGCATCTATCAGTGTTTGCCACATCCAATGTATAATGTTAATTATTCCCCCATCTGCACCCATAGACGTGAAAAAGTGGACAGTGTAAAGCGCAAGATGAATGTCATCATCCGGTCTGATCATTATGGCTGGCTAATCAAAAAAGTCATTTCCTTATAACAGCTCTTCTGGAGGTGGTACTACAGTGTTGTCTGGTTCTTACTTTTCAAGAGAACCTCTGATCCTGGTTCCAACTTTTTCCTTAATTTGAAAGAACCTCAGGTTTTAGTTCAAGGATTTCTATTAATTTATTACAACCTCCAGTCTGGTTCCAGGATCAGTTCTTCACATTTGAAGACTCCCAATTCTGGGTTTTTCAAAAATTAACTCTTGGGCAGGTCCGGTTCCAAACCAGATCCAGTTTGGCCAGCATGAATCCGCACTCACCAGTGCACCAGTTGGGAATTCTGTCCACTGGATGGGGTGAGATTTCTCATCTAGTGATTGAATGTGCGTTGACCTCTGTTGACCTTTTTGGTGCTGACCTTTTCTTTGATTTTTTCTTTTCTGGTTGTTTTTTTCCCAACTTTGAGATCACCTGCCCAGGTACATACTACCTGCCTTCTTGGGCCTACCAACCAACTAAGAACCAACCCCCCTTTCTCACCTACCTACCCTCCCTCCTACCTATCTACCCAACACCTAAATAGCGCTAACAGCAACCAATGAAAATAATTCAAATACAAGTATTGCATTGAGTTGGCTAGCAATAAATTAGACATATTTAGGCATCCTATGCAGGTATTGCACTTGCAAGCTCTTCCTACCTTCAATGTAGCCACGAGCCTCCACTTTGCACTATTTATTGCATATTGTACACAACATAATTAAATAATTTAATGCCTTGGGTTAAGAGAAAAAGAGGATTACATTTTATAACATAAAATTGATCAAAGGAGGATTTTAAAGTTAGGTAGATGTTCCAAACATTTACGACTATTGTAAAAACATTTTTTTTTATATTAAACAAATTCAAGGTTAAGTTCAATTAGGAGGGAAGAATCATGAACCGTATATTGAGCAAATGAAACTCATTTCTTCTCTTTTGAAGGGGAGTGGAGACATCTTTCAAGTTGGAAAGACTCAAATTAGAAGGTAAGAAATAAATCTTTTCTTTCACTCATTTAAATTCTTAATTTCTTGAGCTTTGATTTTTAATTCATAATTAGTTCATCTAAATTTTTTTTAATAGTTGTCAAGGTTATGTGTAAGGTTTTGTAGTTAGGGTTTAAGTTGTTTAAAAAGTGGTACATGTTTGGGTTCTAGCCTATAACAATACTTAAGGTTTTTTATTTTATGGTTTGATTTAGGGCTAGAAAGCTTTGCAAGGAGAATGCCATTACCTTGTATAATCAAATTAAAGGTTTTTTCTTCTCCCCTTCATCTCTTTCATTCATGTGTGATTTTAATTACAATTCAATTTATTTCATGTATTCGATCAATATGTAAATATAACCTACATTTTCTTGACTATTGGAGAAGACTATTAAGTCATCAAATATTTGATCCTAGCTCAAGAAATTTATGTTTAATTATTAGTCATTAATATAGGTATTGCTAGAATGGGTCCCATGTCCAATGTGTGTTTTAGTTTTGGAATGTAAGTATTGCAAGGTTGGGTCCTAAATCTAATGTCTAATTGAATTTGAAGTGTAGGTATTGTTTGGTTGGGTCCCAGGTCTAATGTGTGTTTTAGTTTAGAATGTGAGTATTGCAAGGTTGGGTCCCATGTCCAGTGTGTGTTTTAGTTTTGAAATGCAAGTATTACAAGGTTGGGTCCCAAGTCTAGTGTGTGTTTAAGGTTGGTATGTGGGTATTGTTGGGTTGGCTCTCATGTCCAATGTGGATTTAAGTAATTGGCATGTAGATATTGCAAGTGGAACATTTACATTCTTAGTGTTGTTATTAGTTTTAACATGTAAATATTGCCAACCTAAGTTCCATGCATAAGGTATTGATTATGCAAATATTGACCAATTGTGTATTCCATTAATAATCATAATTTAATGAAGAAAGTGGGTGTTATAAGTGCACATTTTTACAAGTTTATAAGCAAGTGTCGGTTTGCTTGAAGGTTTCAAACATACTATCCTTTGCAGTTTTTGGGGCAATTTTTGGTATAAAATACCACCTAAGGCAATGTTAAATGTGTGATAATAAAAATGTAAAATTACAATCTTGTAGTATTGAATAAACACATCACAAAAATGTGAAAATATTTCCATGGATATGAATATAAATGGTATTTGGGTGGTATTGTATAACACCAAGATACTTGTCTTGTAAAACAAATACTTCTTATGCATGTAAAATTATTATAGATGACCATTTGTATAAGAAAAAAATTATAATAAATTGATATGTATGTATGAGATACATCTTTTGAATACCTTATTGGCCCAATTGCATACATTGATGAAATTTTAAAATGTTAAGAATGTGCTGAAAATCAGCAATTTGTTGTCCACATGGCAAAATACTTTGACTTTTGTGTGAATGGATGAAAATCACCTTTCAATGTATTTAACATGATCTATTCTAGTGCCTTATCTATTTTTATATTTAAAAATTAATCCTTTTAAAATCATAGCCATATTGTTTACAAGTGGGTCTTAAACTTTAAAAATACTTAGAAAATATGACTTCTTTTCACCAAATACCAAAAGTTTTTATAAATTTGATCACAAAGCAGGTAAAAAATTGTCACAAGTCATGTGGTTTGAATGTTTTAAGATCTTGACACAGAAATTATGCAATTTGTATGTATAGATGGGAAGGTTTGTGGAAATGTTTTTAAATGTTGTGGTATTTTAAAATACTGGTAGACTACAATACCTTTATCATTTTTGAGACACTCAAGCAAACTGTGACCCAAGCGTGGCCCAAATCACATTCACTTTAAGTGCAAAGCGTAGTAAAATCCCCTTTTTCAAATGTGGATTTGGTGTGGACTCCTAGGGCAAGGCATGGGGGCACAAATAAAATGTCAATCAAGATTGCATACATAACACATGCATGTGTGTGTGAGTTTTTGAAAAGTGAACAAAATAATGTGGAAACCCCATTGGAGATAAACATGCACAAAAATTTTCCCACACAAAAAGATATCAAGACCCCATCAATAAATAACCACCTTGGCCATACCTTGGAAGATTTGGATTATGGTGAACTTTTATATAAATGAACTCCAATTCACTAATAGATGTAATGACATGTAATACAATGATTAATCCCACCACCCAATTATAGTGAGCCTAGCCACTAATATTGCACCCTACAATGATGAATGTTAGTGTAAACTAATGTTTAAAATTAAAATGTGAAAGTAATATGTTAATCTAGCAAACTGGAAAAATTGTTAATAAAAGCTATGATTAGCCATGTGTGTAATATGGTGTGCTACACATTGAAACTTTTTAGAATCACTAACATGGCTAGTCACTAAAAAATCATTATGGATCCATGACACAAAGATTAATGCACAACGATTTTAAAATATCATTTGATGCACCCATTAGAACAATAAGTCAAGTAATGATAAGAAAATCACTATGTAATCACCACAACATCAATATGTATTTCACTTAAAGATCATAGGGGATAATCCACTCACCGTTGTCTTGAGTATAGTACATGGCATTACAATAAACTAATCCACTAGGATTCCACTGGTTGTTGTTACACGACCTTGTTCAGTAGCTAATTCCACTAAGTTGGACAAGATGTGACTATAATGTCATTATAGTGGAATTGGTCTAATCCACTTGAAAATGAGTGGAATGCATGCATTGGCACACAACAACTAGGACTATGTTTCCTATTAGTGATGGTATGTATTAAAGACATGGTCTATATTAAAGGCAATGGAGAAGATCAAAGATGTTGAAGTCCAACAAATAATCATTCATGATTTACATGATGTGATGTATATGTCCATTGAGCCCGAGGAAAACATTGAGACTTTCAAAGAATGAGAAAGAATGAAAGTCCTACAAAGTTTTGAACAACATAGTCTAATGACTCTTGCACACATTACTTTCGAACCTATTATTGCCAATTTTGGTATGTGTTCATTTTCAATTTCAATATTTCAAAACATGTTTTTTCAATGATCATAATTTCATAATTTTACATCCCCTTAAATGGGTATGATCATGTTCTATCAATTGGACCATTGATATGATTAATATTGCGTTGTGCATTGTGTTTTAGAGTTGTGGATTATTGACCTTCGATGCATGCCACATTCAAACCAAGATACACAAGCAAGCATTGAATCTTACCATGGCGCCTTAAAGTGTTGGTTTTCACTTGAGACAAAGAGTCTTAAAAGGCATCGAATTGATTGGTTGGTTTGGAAATTAACAACAATAACTACACGACATTACATGCACACATCCGAAATGAAAAAGAATGGGTTCATAAAAAACAAGGTTGTTAAACATATTATGAAAAAAAATGTGGAAAAGGCAACAATATTGATCCCACTCATGCATGTATCCCAACTATCCTTTGAAACATATGGTTATTGGATCATAAGGAATCAACATCTTGCCAATCTGGCTACAAAGTGAAGTACCCATTTACAGAATATCTAGGTTGCACATGTGTGAATGGGCAATGCGAAGGAATCTTTGCAAGCACCAAACGTTATTACTTTCATGGTCACCAATGTTACATTAAAGGATGTCACTGACTATTGTGGAACATGGTTCGAATCTAATCATGTAGGTTGTTAACAAATAGGAGATATACTCAAGTGCAAACATAAATATTTATTAAAAGGAAACTACAACATGATGCTCACAACACAAAACATAACATCAATAACTCCTCAAGGTTCTTGTCACATGAAATACACAAACTTGTGTAATGAAGAAAAGAGAGCCAAACCATCAACACTAAGGTATTTAATTAAAAGACCAAACCATAAATAACCAAACTAATATAAGTAAAGAAAATAATTCAACCTTGTGAAAGTAACCTAATTACTTTCCTACTCTAGTAACTAATGAAACCTAATTAGTTGAGCTTGAATTCTCAACACTCCCCCTCAAACTCAAATCCACTTCTAGTACACCAAGCATTTTTCTAAACTTCCTTAGCTTGTCTGTACCTAAAGCCTTTGTGAAAATGTCAACAACTTGATTTTCGGTACTGACATGAATAAGGTCAATTTCTTTTACTAGAACTTTTTATCTAATAAAGTGGTAGTGCACCTCAATGTGCTTTGTCCTAGCATGATAGACTAAGTTGTTAACAAATAGTATGCTACTGATGTTATCACAATAAATGACAACAAGAGCATCCACTAACTATCCCAAATTTGATAGTAGTTTTTGTAACCAAACTACTTCACATGCAATAATTGTTGCACCTCTGTATTCTGCCTTCGTGTTTGATAGTGCAACTATTGGTTACTTCTTACTGCTCCAACTAACAGCACCACTTCCAAAAGAAAACATGAAACCATTAGTCGATATTCTATCTAAAACATTGTCAGCCCGATCAACATCTGTGTATCCATGTACTTGTAACTGGTTTTTGGCTTCGTAAAAAATTGCAGTTAGAGTGGTGAGTCAATTCATGCAAACACCACGAAAGCCACATTTGGATGCAGTGAGGCACATATTGAAGTACATAAAACATACGTTACAGTGTGAACTTGAAAAGCCACACGTAGCAGTGGCCATGTTTTTGCACGATGCTAGTGAAATGATCTATTTCAAGGAAGAAGATTTTGCCTTGTGATGGTCATGTAAATCAAACTCCTCATATGCGTTTTTACATAATGGTATCCTCCACAAGGTCTCCTTCATCTACACTTAACTTCACATTTTGCTCTAATGGAATTGAAATGGGTTTGTAACCCGTCATCCCATATTCAGTCAATTTGTTCAAGGCATATTGCCTTTGTAGTAACCATATCCCTTTAGGGGACTGGATTACCTCAATTCCGAGGAAGTAACACAACTTTCTCAAATCCTCCATCTCAAACTTTTGCTTCAAAAGTTTCTTCAAATCAAAGATGTTTACATCACTATCTCCTATGATAATCAAGTCATCAACATAGATGACTATGATTACAATCCCATCATTTGTCTTTTTCACATATAGTGAAAAATCTACATTAGATGTTTGAAATCCACTTGTGACAAAATACTAACTTATCTTATCTAACTAAGCTCTAAATGTTTGCTTCAAGCCGTACAAAGTTTTCTTCAACCTATAAACCAAATTAGGATGTGTCTGGTCCACATAA
>Ga0116229_10008199_pt1 | contig 16303 bp, 12 predicted proteins | sample S1TSphgellanicum_3_FD_87313 | JGI IMG/M metagenome (GOLD analysis project Ga0116229, IMG submission 87313) | Host-associated microbial communities from peat moss isolated from Minnesota, USA - S1T2_Fc - Sphagnum magellanicum MG | ecosystem: Host-associated > Plants > Peat moss > Unclassified...
AAAAAAAAAAAGCACAAAACTTGAGAGAGAGAGAGAGAGAGAGAGAGGGGACAAAAAAAAAGAAGAAAAAAGAATTGGGTAGTTGAAAAAATATTACAAGGAAGAGGTTACTTGAAGTTTGGAGAGTATGTTGGTCTTTGTGTGTGTGTGTGTGTGTCTGTGTTTTTGGGTAGGGAGTGGCAGAGTTGGAGTGAGGATTACTGTTGTTGTGGGTTTGGGGGGAGGGGGAGGGAGTGTGTTATTATAGGAGCAAGTATGATTGATTAGAGCCAAGTCATCTGCAAAAAGATCACTGGTAGAACCCTAAAAGCTTTAGTTGCTTTGTATGCACAATGCTTTTGTGTAGTACCCACCAGCAGCAGCAAAAGAAATTGTTGTTTGAGCTGGAGGAGGAAGCTGCAGTTTTGCGCATGATGAGAAAGAAGCCTTGAGAAAAGAGAGAGAGAGAGAGATTGTGTGTGTGTGTGTGTGTGTGTGTGTGTGTGTGTGAGAGTGTGTTTTGGGTGTTTTGGGTTGGTGGGTGGTTGAAGAGAAGCTCAGCATCAGATGACAACAAAACAGAAGATGAGCTTGATTATGGCTAATCAGCAATTGGCATGTCAAGAAGGAAGGAAGGAAGGTTGTTGGGTGGGTGGGTGGGTGAGTGAGTGGGTGCATATGAGAAAAGGGGTCAAGGGAAGGAGGCAAGTTCGTAAGTAAGCACACAAGCTTCACTCTCTGAATAGATAGCAGGAGGAGGAGTTGAAGAAGCTCTGATGGCTAATTAGAGTTTACAATTTGTTTCTGAGTTTTTTTTGGAAATGAGGAAAATCTAGGGAAGAATGCATCATGTGTTTGGAAGAGTAAACTGGATGTTTGGAATAGAAGTTTGAGGGGGAAATTTTGAGTATGCTCAATGAAAACTGTTTGAGATTGGATCATATAGAGTTTCTGCTTTGTTGGGTTTTTGAATGTGGCAGAAGACTATGCCCATGTGCTCTTGAAAAAGTCTTGGATTGCTTTCAATTGCTGTTTGCTTTGACCCACATGCTGAACTTCTTTGATCTCCATTTTTTTTTTTTTTTCATGTTACTTCTTTCTGCAGGAGATCTCATGCAAGCACCTTTCAATACAGGAGGATGGAATCCAACATTTTTAAGAATCTGGCCAAGTAACCAGATGGTAGATTATTGCAGAAAGATGGCAGTGTAGTAGAGTGGTAAGGATGGACAGAAGAAATACAAGAGGTTTTTTGAGGGTATATAGAATTGTGGAGAGGAAGGAAAGAGTGAGAAGGGTTATGTGATCAGAAGTTTGCATAAGGCAAACTGGAAGCTTTGGAATGAGCATTTGGCAGATAACCATTTCCGGATCAATTATGAAATTGGTTGCTGGCTGCCATTCTGAATCAGGGAACCCCCCAAGAAACAGAAGGACTGGATTAAATGCAATTTTCAGTAGCTGACTGCCTGAATTCCAAGTGCAAATCTTGATGGAACCTTTCATGAGAGATATGCACTCAACTGCATGTGGTGACGTTGTGGCTGGTTTGTTTGCTGTCCCAAGCTTTAATGGATTATCTGCAACCAACACCACATCTCCTCCTCCTCAGCTGTTTTAAGGTAAGAGCAAAACTACCGTTCAAGGAAACAACTGCCTTGGGGGGCCACCTCCTCATGACAGTGGGAGTTTTTGAAGTGCTCGGCAGTCATCAAGCTTCATGGGAGTGCAAAACAATAGCTTTATGGGAGTGCAAGACAATAGCTTTATGGGAGTGCGAGACAAGTTGCATGAGACAAGTTGGGATCTTTCCAATAAGGCTTCTTCGGTAACCAACTCAAGCCAGACCTTGTTGACAGGGCCAGGTTTTGCATCAACCCATTTGCATGCTTTGCATGGAGCTTCCATTCCACAGACCATGGGTCTTGTTCAGCACCAAAGAGGAGGAGGGACACATGGCGAAGATGTTCATGTTGTGCATGACACTAACATGATGAAATGCATGGCCACTGAAAGCAACTTTGGGACAAGCTCCGCCACACCAACAATAGACCGTATTCTGGAACAACAAAGACCCTCATCCTGCTTCGAGATGTCATCTCATAGAGTTCCATCCACATTCCCTTCCTTAGACTACAATACCACTCCCCAATCGAGCATGAATCTTCATGTCTATTTTCCTGGCAGCATCAGCCCAAGTTTTTTACCAGAAGCCACTGTGGAGTCTGCTGTTTCTGGCATCACCCAAAATCATGCAAATCAAGAGGGAGGAATAAGCTTAGTTGAGAAGCCTTTTGGGATGCCGGATGATGTTGGTGTCCTTGAAAGGTCACAGCAGGAGGGCATATTTGACCTTAATCAAGTCCCTGGTGTGCAAGACAAAGTATCAATTGTCAAAGCCAGGAAGAAGTACACCCCAAAAGTTGCAAAGGATAAGCGCTGTCCTAAACCTCGTACAGTGAGCAAAGTGGGTAGCCAAGAAAAGAAGACAAATGGAAGAAGAGTAAAGAAAACATTGAATGGTGGACATGGAAGTGGTAAGGCTACAAACTCTGCAAAACAATTCTCTGTGTAAAAATTGAGATTCATGTTTTTTGGGGAAGTGGCTTGAGCTTTACTTTGTGATTGAGTGCCACAAACCAATGTTTCAGAGTATCTAGATTCTCTGGTATCTTTCTTTCAGGATGAAACTTTTGTACTAGTCAGAACATGATGATTCTCCAGGAGTTGAAATGATGTAGACTGCATGCATGCATGATTGACTGACTGAGTACAATTTTGAGCTTGTAGATGTTACCTGTGAGGGAGGAACAGTAGCTGGAGTGGTACCTTCTGGAGTAGCTGCTGTACCTTCTTCAGTGGTGGCTAACAGTGCAAGTCTGAAGAGGAGCTATACAAAGTTCTCTAGTCATGATGGTTGGGGGGGATCTGAGGAAAATCTGGGGGGGATCATGGAGTACAATGCTTGTAACAACAGCTCTAATGTCATTATGGTTAATGAATCGTTGGTGAAGCGCTCATTGTTAGGAAGAGCAGAACCAGATGAAGCAGAACCATTGATGGAGCATCAATTGAGTGTCGGGTCTTTGACTTCCGTCACATCCTCTATGAACAATGTGCATGACAGACCAGTTGCTTCAGTTGGAGGAGCAGGAGGAGGAGGTGCTGTCATCTCCACCTTTCTAGAGCAACACTCAACTGCTGCAAATAAGCTCAATGTGTTGTCTTCCTCCTCCAGGCTCTCTCAGGAACCATTTGCAAGATCTGATGAGATGAGAAGAGGGGTGAGAGCAACAGAATCATATGACACAAATAGAACAATAATGTTGCAATCTGACGACGACAACAACAACAACAATAATGGGTGCAGTACAAGGTCTCCAGTAGGAGGGAATACCTTTATGAGTCAAAACTCAAGCTCAGGGTTGTATACATTTGACAAACCCTTACATTCTCAGGGCCCTGTGAGGAGGTCACTCATGGGACAGTTCAACAACTCTGAACCCGCATCATCAGAGGGAAGGTTATACCATAGTGAATATTGTGCAGCAAATCAGTTCCAGGAGCTCCCAGCAGAGGAGAATGACAACAACAGGATGATTAATAGTATACCCACAAACTTTGTAAATGATTCCAACAATTTATTTTTCCAGCCACGAACAGACAGTCCAAGTTCAAGGTGTAGATTTGTGGAAGCACCAATAAATGTGCCGCTGCCATCCCAGTTGCAGCAATCACATGAAAACTCTATTACTACAACTACTACTGTATCTCACTTCTCATCAGCAGCAGCACAACAGTGGATGTCCTCTCCAGGAGAGAATAGATTTACTTGGAGAGAACAACAACAACACCAGCAGCTTGTGTCAAGGCTCAATGTGATCAGCAATAATGATGGTGGACAACTTGAGAGTTTGGTTAGTGACATAAAAAACCAGGAAACTGTGTACAATGAGCTGGACAATTGCACAAGAGAATCTGGTTATGATGTCAATCACAGTAGTGCATTAGTATCAGTTTCCATGTCTAGATTTGAATGGCAGCCTTGTATGATGATGGAAAGGAGGAGCAGCTTCCCAAGGATGGATTCGCTTGTTGAGAGTCTCTGTCCTCCTCAAGAGCTTCTTGTTCCACCACAGCAGATGATGGATGATAAGCAACTCCTTTGTCATGTCAGAGCTTTGATGACATTACCTGGCCTTTCGTTGTCACCCATGCTTGTGTTTCACTATGTCCTCCAGCATCTCCCCGAGCATGAGAAAGACAGATTCATGGTCCTGTGGTCCCGTTTCTTTCAGTCTGATCCCTGGGCATTTGAAGATGTGCAAGATCAGCAGCTTGTGGAGGAGTGCAAGCTTCATAAAACGGAGTCAAATGTTGTTGTTCAACAGCAACAAATCTCCAATTCTTCTTCACAAGGACAGCAGCTGATGGTACTGGATGAAATGACCTTGGGGCTGTCACTGCCAGGCCACCTTGTAAAAACAAAAGCAGTGAAACAGAGACACAAACAAAAACAACAACAACAACAAGATGATCAAGCTGGACTCCAGATAGTTCCATATAAGGGAAAAGAGCCCCGAGGGTTAGTCCCTTATGACGGTCCCTTCCTTCCTTTGCGCAGAAGGAAGCCAAGGCCCAAAGTGGTCCTTGACACAGAGACAATGCGAGTCTGGAAGCTGTTGATGGGAAGGGGTGGGAATCAGGAAAGTGAGATGGATGCGGACAAGGAGTTGAAGTGGGAACAAGAGCGGCGTGCAATGAAAGCTCAAGCAGAAACTTTCATCTCCCGCATGCACTTGGTCCAAGGTGACCGGAGTTTTTCACGATGGAAAGGCTCCATCGTGGATTCTGTGGTAGGAGCATTTCTGACACAAAATGTCAATGATGTTCTCTCCAGGTGATGATGACTTTCTTGGACTGAGTTGAACTGTCAATGTTCAGATTCCATTGCTCAATGAGAAACCCTAAAACCCCACTCCTGAAAATCACCTCCTCTGATTGTGATGTAGAGTGGAACACAGCTGTAGTAGAAAATCTTAAAGAAAACACAGGTGGCAACTGAAATGGGTTTAGGGTATAGGGTTTATTGAACTGATATTGAACTGTTCCTTGTTTTTCCATGGCACTGTTGCAGCTCAGCTTTCATGTCCATGCGAGCTCGATTTCCAGGCCGAAGTTTCAGAGGGCCCTTGAAAACTAAAGCCCCAGAGGAAATGGGTGATGAGCCTTTGGAGAATGGATGCTCCAGGTCGATGCAGCAGATGATGAGTGACACTGCTGACATTGCTATTGCACCACCATCTTTGAATCTTCAAGAGCAACGGCTTGCAGATGGAGGAGCTCAAGAAACACTTGTTAATAATAATGGAGTCGTTGACGATAAATTTTGTGGAAGTCTCCATCCCCATCACAGTTTGAACAGTCATGAGGAGCTGAAACAATTGCCTGTTCAACAACAATTGGCTGGTCCTAACTGGCATGAGCCTATGGTGATGGTGGAGGAGATGAGTGAAGCTTTGAATGCCTACTCCCAAGACTATCAGGAGAGCAATCCTCTGCCTGCATTGGAATCTCGAGTTGCAGAAGAACAATCTTCTTGCAGGGAGCAGATGCACATAAGCTCACTGAAGTTTGCAAACTGTACACAAGTCCATCTGGACAACACAAAACACCAGGCTGATGACAACAGCAGCAGCAGCAGCAGCAGCATCATCATTCAGCAACCCATTCCAGCATTTTCTGTTGGCTCATCATCAATTGTCAATGGAAAGGAAAGTGGACTTCCAACTCTTCACAACACAAGCACTGCTGCTGCTGCTGCTCCGATTGCAATTACACCAGAGAATTCACTTGAATCCAGTTCATCAGAAGCAGTCTGCATCAATGCACAACTGGATCTACTCTCGTTGCAACCAATAGTAGATCAGAGTGAGACAAACAGAGAACTTGTGAATGGAGGTGACCAGGTATCAAGAGGCAAATACAACCCAAATGGTTTGACGGGTGCAGATAGGGCAAGGTTGGAGGAAAGCCAAGTGTCTTCTAAAAAGACTTTTGACTGGGAAGCTCTGAGATCTCAGTTTGCGGTGAAGTGTGAGACAGTTCATGAAGATGGCAGCAGGACAGAAGCACTGCCTGCACGCACGTGCATGAATGAGGATGGTGTTGATTGGGAGGCTGTTCATCATGCTGATGTTGAAGTTGTTGCAGGCGTGATTAAGGAACGTGGTCTCAACTGGATTCTTGCTGGTCGCATCAAGGTTGTTTCTTTGCTTCCAGTGTTTTTGATCATGCCATGGCCTTTTCAAATCTCACCCATATGTGTAGATCTGCATTATATTAAGGTCCAGGGTGGCAGATTATGTCATTTCTTCTTGACCACATTATACGACAGAATCTTCTGGTGATGATAATATGCTTGTAATAGTGATCCAAATGTGTCAGCTGAACATGAAATTTCTTTTTGAATTGTTAAATCTGCAGCATTTTCTAACTCTCCTTTTGATGTTGTTGTGACTCTTGACACTTTGATATAGTTTATTTTTCCCTTGTTTACTACAGATGTTACAATATCTCTGTGGCCTCTTTGTAGTTTGTGTTTTTTTGGCATGATTCTACTACTGTGGAGACTTTGATTGTCAAGGGACTACTATGCTTTGCAGGCATTTCTTGAAAGGATTCGAAAAGAGCATGGTGGCATTGATCTGGAATGGCTGCACTCCCTTCCCACTGATGATGCAAAGTAAGGTGTTTTTGCATTCACATAAGCTTGGTGCATTTAGCATGCATTCCTGTCATTCTTTGTCATTGAAATTTTATTTCCATGTGGCACCCAAGTTTTCCTCAATGCTAGTATTTTTTCTGAAGAGATATACTATCATTATGGTCAACTGTCGGGAGCACACAAAATTTTGTGCAGACTGACAATTTTTTCGGCTTCTTGACAGTTAATATGGGTGGGTGCATTTTTCTTTGTGTGCAGAGAGTTTCTTCTGAGTGTTCGGGGACTGGGCCTCAAAAGTGTGGAGTGCATTCGCCTTCTCACTCTCCACCAGCTTGCATTTCCTGTAAGTTGAAAGACACTGTCTTGGAAACCAGTTTTGAGTTCTTGCTTTCACGAACTCATGACAATAATAGGATGTTGCAGATTGGAAGCACATGAGAAGACCCATCAAAAGAGCCTAATCTGTGCTCTTTTTTGAGATCGTATTCCAGGTGGATACAAATGTTGGGCGTATATGTGTGCGACTGGGTTGGGTGCCACTTGAACCATTGCCAGAGGAACTTCAATTGCACCTATTAGAATTGTAATTTTGACCCCAACCCATTATTCTCAATTGATTTCTGTTTCCATAGTTAGGACAAGTGACGATCATTTCTAACCAAATTGACTCCAAGCTTTTCAGAAGGGCTTAGGGTTTAGGGTTCAGTCTTCTTTGTGTCTCCCTCATCAGCTCTAGGAAAGGAGCATACTTTTGAACCAAAAAGTCCAAGTTTTGACAAGTGGGTGTACAGTTTTCCAAGTCAATGTTTTTGTTTTTAATTTTTTGAAGAAATGGTTTGCACCACAAAACTTCAAACAATTACTGGATTGTTTCATTAGGGACATAATAAAAATTGCACACATCCTTTGTACCAATTTCCAATGTTTTTCCTCTTTCACTTTTTACCTGTTCAGGTATCCAGTACAGGCGACTATCCAAAAATATTTGTGGCCCCGACTTTGCACACTCGATCAACAGACTCTGTAAAGTATCAAATCCATATGTTCTCATGAGAGATTATGTTTTCTTTTTCTTTTTCCCCTGTAATTGTAAATTTTTTTCTTGAATGATTACAGACACTTGAATGTTTGGGTTCCATAGGTACATGACTGATGAGGAAATCTTGCAGGTATGAACTCCACTACCAGATGATCACATTCGGAAAGGTCTCCTCTCTCTCTCTCTCTCTCTCTCTCTTTTCTACTTTCCTCTCTGACTTGTAGCCAAATTTGGCTAATTCCTCTTGTAGATGATCACCAGTGTGGCTACATCACAAAATTGAAAAAATATAAATAAAGATAAATATTTGTTTTTTTAAAGGGAAAAAACCCCTGAGATATGCTTGGACTGAACTTTGCAGGTCTTTTGCACCAAGAGCAAGCCCAATTGCAATGCATGCCCGATGAAGGCTGAGTGCAAGCATTTTGCCAGTGCTCTTTCCAGGTGCACTTCTGCTCCTCAAAAGGGTAAATTTATACAGTAATATTTGAGGCAATTGTTTATGGTGTTTTCAGATGGTTACCTTCTTCCCAAGTGCCAAGCATTTCCACATGAGCTTTCCTTAGGTTTTACAGAGTAGTGATGAGATTTTCAACAGATACCGGAAGTTAGCCAATTTTTTTCTTATTCAGTGCTGATGGTCACAATGATGTGAACAGTGCTAAACAGGCATTGCCTGCTCCTGAGAAACCAAGCACCTCTCCAACGTTAGCATTGCCACAGGGAACCAACTCAATGGCCACTGAAGCTGCTGCTACTGCTGCTGCTGCTGCAACAGAAGGCCTTCAATTGCTAGTTCAAAGCAGTAATGTAGCTGGCTCACAAGGTTGCTGTGAACCCATCATTGAGGAGCCAATGACACCTGAATCTGATGATGTGTGGGACTACGATATTGAAGATTACCCACTTGCTGTAGAGCTTGAGGATGACAGACTAGAGTTGTATATAGATGACAAATCAAACACAGCAGGAGCTTCTTCACTGCTGCACCAAGACAACAACGCCATCCAAACAACTGCTTACAGTCATAGTTTGCCCAGCCCTTCTTCTTTGTTCAGCACTACAGCATCTGCAACAACAGGGTCAGGCCTGAACAACAACACAACATTACAAGACTTGGGGAACAGTTCGTCACCATCTGAACCAGCATCTACTTTGACATTCACAAGGACGGACAGCTCAAAGCAAGATCTATCACCAAGGTCAACAATCATGACAATTGTTGATGTGCAACTTGGGGCATCTGAAACAAGTCTCCAGAATCTGCCAACATCCTCTTCGTCATCATCCAAAGTTCTGGTGCCCGATGTAACACCACCACCATCTCAGGAGCTTGTACTCCTGCCCCCTGAAGCTGCCTCTATACCTGTACCTAAGCTGAAAAACATCGGCCGCCTACGAACTGTCCACTATGTGTACAAGAATCACAACCCATATCTTCCTACTACTCCAATTAATTATGATGCTCTCTTGGGTTTCTAGTCATGCATGAATCATCTCTTTCAACCCAACCCAGTTTTGGATTTCATTTTGTCCAAATTGTTTTGAGAAAAGTTGTGCATGATTTGCAGGTATGAACTCCCTGATCACCACCCACTTCTTGAAGGCGTAAGTTTTCTTCTTCTTGTCTTTTCTTTTTCTTTTCCCCACTCTTGAAAGATAACTTTTTTTTGCACTCTTTGCTTTGCACTATGTGTGATTTTTATTTCTTTCAATTTTTTCTGTTTTTTTTTTTCCCCTTTTGTGACACTTTCATTCTGGGTTTTGGACAACAGATGGATGAAAGAGAAACTGATGATCCTTGTTGCTATCTTCTTGCAATTTGGAGCCCAGGTTTCATTAGAATCCCATACCCCCCACCCCCCCTTTTCTCTCTTGTTGGAAACCTTCATCTTCACCTGTGTTGTGGTTGCACAAAAATTGGAACATGCAAATTCAACTATACTTGTCAGCATTTACTTGAGCGACCCTTCAGGCCAGACTGCTAATTGTGATTGAGCTGGTGGATTATACAGGGGAGGTTCCTAGTTCCATTCCAAACCTGGATGACTGCAATCATGAAGACAATCCTTTTGCAACATCAAGCTTTGCCAGTGAAGCTGATTCCATCAAAGGCACACTCCTGGTGAGTCAGGATTCTTTTGCAGAAGCCAAGTAGTGATGTGATCCCATTGCTGGGTTTGTCAAATCCCAAGCAGTTACAAAAGAACAAATATCATTTTTGTTAATCTCTTGTTTCTGGGAGTTTTTACAAAATGGGTTTTGCAAAAGAAATACTATTGAATTTAACATCTCCCTTTACCATATGATGAAGAATCTGGCATCAATACTGGCAGACTCTGGCATGTACATTTAAGACCGAAAATTGAAAGCTTTCTTTTGAGCAGATCAATATGAGTTAGTGAGTCATGAGTGAGTACATATAGAAAGTCAGCTGTGTATCTCTTTTTTTTGTCAAAATCAGGTGCCGTGTAGAACTGCAATGCAAGGCAGTTTCCCTTTGAATGGAACTTACTTCCAAGTGAATGAGGTACCAATCTCTCTTAACCCCTGCAGGTTTTTTCCCTTACAGATCACCAAGAGGGGTAGCTTAGTCTTTTCTAGTGAAGTTCAGCTCATTTTTCTTTCTACATTTTAGTTGTCCTTAACCAGTTTCGCCAAAACAGGGGACTAAATGAGAAGTCGGGATGAAAAAAGTACACAGGGGAAAAAAGCAGGGAACCGAATTAGTTTTCTAACCTAAATTGGTCCTAAGGGGAGTTTCACCCCCAGTTTTTTTTTGTTATTTTTTAACCTTATCCACCTTGACTGCTGCTTGTATTCTTCTTTAAATCAAGCCCTTGAAAAAATATGATCCTGCAAATCTTCTGAACTGATACCCGGTTTCATGAAACAGTACCCAATTCCACTCCTTCTACAGATACACTCCAATCAGGGATGAAACAGTGTTTAGAGGGTCAATCTAGGGCCCAAAGACAGGGTTACCTTGCAGATAAGTCTATTGTCCTTCTAACTAATCAGGTGATGCTTTGAATCCTATTCAGGTTGACTCAAAATAATAAGTGTATCGGAGAAATTCTCAGTACTTATAAAAGCTACTTTATTTCTTGACTTCTTATGGTTGATGGATGCGGATCTCAAATTAACAGGTAATGGGGACTGGACAAGGCTGGAAAGGGTTCAGAAAACCATCCCAAATGTTTAAACCCACCATCAGAATACCTTAGTATTGTGAAACGTCTGGTTTCTGGCAGGTATTTGCAGACCATGCAAGCAGTTTGCAGCCTATTGTAGTGCCACGGACATTGCTATGGAACTTGCGGCGCCGCTTTGTCTTCTTTGGTACATCTGTGACAAGCATTTTCCGAGGTCTGTTTACCACCAGAATCAGCTGCAATGGGGAATTTCTTTTTTGCTATCTACAACTGACTGTCCCCCCTTCTTTGAGTTTCTGTACAAATTATAGAAGTGAAAAATCTTCATTTATAAGAACTTGAGATCCAGAGAGGATATTCTCCTTGTGCTTTGGACGTGTTTTGTAATCCAGATATCACTGTATGTAAACCATATGGGAGTGCACAGTCATGTGTTCCAAAGAGATTGAATGAATTGTGCTTTTTGGGTTTTGTGGATATCTATTGTTGTACAGGTATGACAACACAGGAGATTCAAGCATGCTTTTGGCGAGGTATGTTACACTTCTTGCATGCCTAATTTTGTGTTTCTCTGTCTCAATATATAGTTTCATTGCTGCAGAATTTGAAGTGTGTGCTCTCATGAGAAATGAAGGATGGGTTGATCCCACCTCTCCAATTCCTGTTGCCTCTTTGCCAAAACCATTGGTTCAATGTAAACAGTGGTACAAATTTAGAACCTGAAACTGAGGAAGTCCAATCGCAACACCAACAGTTTCAAGGACTTGGGTTTCCTAACCTTGTCTTCTGTAGAATGGTGCAGTTATCAGTTCTTCCAGTGCATGTTTAGGATTTAGGGTTTAGCTGTTAACTTCTGGAACTAAAGACCCACGGACTTTAATCCATGTCCAGTAGACTTGAACAAAACATCAGAAATTTTTGGGTGTAACTTGAAGTACAAATTTAATTTTGGTCCTTCAGGGCAGTAGCCTTTTTATAAGCTAAGAATGAAGGACACCCATGAAGTTCTTTTTCCAATTTTTAATGTGCTGTTTCTGCCTTTGGAATTTTCAAAATGAGTATTTCAAAGGACTTCTTAATCCTAAGTGGGTAGGCTTTCAAAAACCACTTCATTCTCAAAATGGTGTTGCTCTTGAGGTTCTCCACTGTGTCTCTCATTATCTTTAACTTTTTCTGGTTTAGTCTTTTTTTTTTTTAACTCTTACTTTCTTAATTTTGTTTCGGGCTCTGTTCTTTTCATAGTTTCATTGTTCTCCTTTTCTTTTAGGTTTTGTTGAGCTTGCCAGCATCATGACTGAGTCTTCCTGTTGCCACTGGTCTTGTGAAAGAAACTCTGTATGTTGGTTAATGTATGACATTGACATTAACATAAGCCATAAGTGTAGGGTAATGCCCCAGGGTGGAGACATTCCAAAAATGAGGGGCCCCGGAATGTTCCCCACACCCATGGGCCCTACCCAACATAAAGCATGAGGCAAACCTTATCATAAGCCTAAGCATATGGAGATCACAATTTGGTAGGACTAGGAGGGATCTTGGACTTAACCATTAGGAGCAGGAAGGTCCTTATGGTTATAAGTGTAATGAATTCATGGCTGAATTTTCCCAGTACTGCCAGTCTTGTGACAGAAGCTCAGTGGGATGGTTTAATGTTCGATAATAATATACACCCCTTGCCTTGAACCAATGATGAAGTCATTGGGGATGTTATGGTATGTGGTCAACAGTCGATGCTATACATGTTGCTGCTGCAATTTGTCCTTGAACATGTGTATGCCTTTTGCTGTCATTGAAACAGCTCCTCAATTTTTGTTTTATTGTCTTGTTTCCTCTTTTGTTTAGGGTTTGGGTTTCCTTCATTTTCATGTTTGCTGTTCTGTTGTCAAATCTGAAATAACCAATAACCTTCTTATTGGCACATTCTCTCGATTCTTGTCAGGTTGACTTCTATCATAAGTATTGATGAAGTCTTAGTACTTATGAAGAAGATGTAAGAAAAAAAACCCATTGATGGTTTGTGTTTGTTATTTAGGGCAATTGTGGGTTGTAATTAATTTGCCTCCATCTGAGCCCTTTATGTGGGTGGTGGACATTATGCTTACTTCTGTGTAATTTAGATGTAGTAACATTTTTAATTGATGTCCAGAACCATGGAAACCATCTCGAAATCACATACTATCAGGGAGCCATTTCAGTCTTCTATTTGTTATGTGCTTTTTCTTGCCCTTCTATTGCTGTTTGTTCCATAGTATGTGGAGGATCATAGCTGCAGTAACTATCCAGGAATGTTGACTGTGTGTTGATGGATGTGGGGATGTGTGCAGGATATGTCTGTGTGCGTGGGTTTGATCGGACCTCAAGAGCACCTAAACCTTTGGTGACACGGTTACATCTCCAGCCCCATAAGTCCACTCACAAAGGAGGAGCAATGGAAGAAAGCAACGATTGAAACTCCAAAACTTCCCCAACACCAGATCAAAATTCTCCATGGAACAATGGTTTAATCTTGGGTTAAGCTCTAGACACAACGTGTTGTGAGGAGGAGGGTTCAGCTTTCTGTTGTTGTGGATGGGCAGGTGGGTTTGTGGGTGGGTCATTGCTGTTTGCAATGACCCACATCTGTAGCCATCCAAATGTGCCCTTTTGTTGTTGTGTTATAGAGACGTGTCAGAATACGTCTCAAACCAATTGATCTTCAGAGCATTGTCTGAAGGTTTGCTATTGAAAACACACACTAGTTTGAGTAGCACAAGTTGATAACAACCAGCAGAAATCAACTTGCCTCCAACAGGCTTGGAAAGGCAATAAGATACTCGTGTCAACCCTTTCCATTTAGCAGATTTATTGTTTTATGTTTTCTGAAAACACTCATCTGTGCTCACATTTTACATCACTTTCCAACTTCTGTTTTCCTTGCCTTATATTTTCTTCTATGGAGTAGTGAGGCACAACAACTATGGTGGTGAGCTATGACATTCTTTTCAGTCTGAATTTCGTCATTACAAGCACACCATGGACATAAAAATCATGAGTTTATCTTTTCTCAAATTTTCACAAGAAGAATGCAAACTTGTGATCATTCTTTGGGTTTAAACTCCGTTTATAATAAATGTATTGTTCGAGTGCATGATGCAAGTGCATTAGATCCAAAAGAGATGTGAGTGAGGCAAAGTACCTTAAGGCAGTGTTAAGTCATATGAAAAGCAATGTAGGTCCAATGAATGTATGTTACATCAATTGAGAATAGTTGACCATGTTGTTGAGGAGCGGATTTACATTTGATAGAAGCGCTATTCATATTTTTACAAGAAGATGGAGTGTCTACAAAGGCGACATTAGGCATCAACATTTGGAAGAAGCAAATCATTGAGGTGGGTGGTCTATGCCACAAAATCCTGATTTGATTATGCATCAGTTGTGTCATGACCTTAATCACATTCAATGTTTTCCAAGTGCATGCACATTAAAATAATTTTGGAAGTTCCCACAATTATTTGGTGGAGAATAATGCCATCTTTGTGCCATATTTGTTACATTGAGCTTTTGAACGTCATTAATTTCCTTTCTTGTTGGTGTTAATTCTTACATGTGGGTTTCAATGTTGGGTTTTACTAGCATTTCATCTCAGTGGACAGTATCTTGATGGTGCAATGGATAAGGATAACTTGAAAGGTCATTGGTTTTGTTACTATTCTCAATGTTATCTCATTCCTTTCAAGATTCAAATTCCATGTTGAAATCTTATATATTGCATGTAAAGCAATGTTTTCCTCATGTTTATAGTCATAAATATGTGTGTCGGTTCATTAGTTAGTGAAGGGAGAAAAGGTTGGATGGAAGAGCAAATGAAACCCTTCATTGACATTAATTAATTAAAGCTAATGATGTTGTTAAGCCATTAAAAAGGGAAGATTATAATAAAAAATTTAAATTGGTAATATTCAAGTTGTTAATTTGATTCTTTGGGTTGACATGGTTGCCATTATACCAAGGGTAATTGAATTATTGTCTTGTAGTTAACTCATGTATCACAATATTTCACCTACATAGTGTAATGCATTGAACAATTGTTAGGATCCTTGCTATAGGTTCATGTGAAGTGTAACTGAACAAGTGCAAATGAATAATTAGATCTTGGGACTTTTGATTATTAACTAGGTGTCAATCAATGCACATGTCATGACCATATGTGTGTTAGCTATAACCTATAATGTGCTATGGTAGCGAGTAGTGCTTACTTAAGGTTTATAAGTTTAGGGTTAGAGGAGAGTGGCTCTTCTAGTAGGACCCACCCTCATGTTGTGAGTGGGGGTATAAAGTGTGAAAGAGGGCTTAAAGAACTATGTTCTTTGAGTTGAGCCTAGAGCGTTGGGAGTAGTTGGAGTTAGTGAAACTTTGAACTATGATGTCCCGTTAACATCGACCTAGATTCTCTGAATGGAGTGGGCTTGGCTTGATTATATGTGTTTGCATTACGAGTTTTATGATAGTAGATCTTTCTCGTGCCATTTTCACTCAAAGAACTCTGTTTTTTTTTTGGAGTAGTTACACCATGAAAATTTTGTGATTTTGTTTTTTGGTTGTGTGGTCGAATTGGGAGTGGATGGTGTCAAAAGGAGAGCTTTCAACACACCAAAGAATGTTGGATTTCGTTCAGCGGATCAAAAGTTATGATCATTTGAAGTTGCTAGTTTAAAGTTTGACAGTTTTTAATGACGGTTTACCAGCAACATTAATTTCTCAGATAAGTGGAAATTTCCTTGAAAAAAGTTGCTGAAAATTGGTAGGAGTGTAACTAAAAAGTCGATCTACAATCTAACAAAGACAAATTGTGCTTTCATTGAGCGGATTATGCGTTATGTTTGTTTTTGTGGTGATGGTTTTTTCTGGTTTGTGCACACCTAGTGCCGAAGCATTGTCGAATTTTTAGCTAAATAACTAGGGAAGATCAGGTGCTGCAATTTTGTGAAGTTGTTGCTAGAAGGCTGAATTGCATCTAGGAATTGTTTGGGATTTTTTTTGGTAAAGCCAATTGGGAGTATTGACCTTCGAAAAATTTCAAGTTTGTGTAGATTTGTGCCTAGGTTTTTTTCAATTGTCTTTCGTAAGTCATATCTCAGCACACAAACCTTCTTTTCAGTTGAGTTTTGGAGGGAAGGAAGATTTAGTTGTCCTCTACATTCTGGTCAAAGTAGATTAGCATTTGGTGTAGGAACAATGGAGATATGGTTGCTTAAATGTTCACAGCCCAATTTCGCAACTTTTGGCTATGGCAAATTAGGGATTTCGCTGGAAATTGAGCTTTTGGTTAGTGGGGAGCACATTTTACGACTTGTGGTGGTGGGCCGGTTAGACAAGTTGAGCCGTTATTCAGCTAGGTGGTTGAGTTGAGTACTCGTTTCT
>Ga0116229_10008201_pt1 | contig 16299 bp, 15 predicted proteins | sample S1TSphgellanicum_3_FD_87313 | JGI IMG/M metagenome (GOLD analysis project Ga0116229, IMG submission 87313) | Host-associated microbial communities from peat moss isolated from Minnesota, USA - S1T2_Fc - Sphagnum magellanicum MG | ecosystem: Host-associated > Plants > Peat moss > Unclassified...
ATTCTCAATAAAAATAGGTTTTTCGCCGCGATAGCGAAGCGCTGCTGCGAAGCGCAGATCGCCGCCTAAAACCGATGATTTTGTACCCTAATTTTGGTCATCCCACAAAATCGCACTGCTCCCGGATCTCAAATAGGATTGCTATATGAACCTTTGAGGACTTTGCCATCTAAGCCAATGGTTTCTCCACAATTGGCGTTGTACGTTAAAAAACTTGGGGCTCTATCGGCTCTTTTATGAAACCTAATACTAGAACCTTGTTTGTCGAAAGCTTCAAACCCTTGTAGTAAAAGGATTTCATGATTTCTGTGAGCATTATTTAATCTTTTGTTTTTACTTTTGGGGAAAATTTACTCTCTATGTTAGAAAGTTGGTTGGTCAGATTTTAAGGCTGTGGGTGGTTAAACTGTGTATCCGCATTCAGCAAACAGAAGTCCTTCTTCTTACCCGCTTGAAAATAATCAAAACAATTTAGACCACTGGGATTGCTCTTTGAACGTAGCCCTGCCAGAAAATTTACTGTTTTTAGCGCAAGTTTTACAAGAAAATTTGCGTGCAGAAGTTCCGTCAGGCGAATTCCTCCAGATTAGGTGTGCTGTAAACAATAATCGATTAATGATCTTAACTCAACACCCAAAAGGTGTACAGCCCGACACCGAAAAAATTTTTGTAGTGCTTGAGGAGGCACTCCAGTTGCTATCATTCCACCAAGAGCAATTGGTGGAACTTTTCCTCAGAGTCGCTGGACAGAAGCTTCCTTACACTAAATATTCCCTAACTTTGAAGAAGAGAGGGGGAGATGGAGGGGATGGGGGAGATGGGGGAGATGGGGGGGATGGAGGAGATGGAGGGGATGGGGGGGATGGGGGAGTAGTATTTTCATTATCCTCAGCAACCTCAGCAACCCCAGTAGAACCAATACACCAAGTCAAGCCGTTCCGAATTGGTGCAGCTTTAGTACTCATGACAGTTTTAGGCTTAGGCTGTGCAGCTTATTTCCTGACTCGCCCCTGTGTCATGTTCGCATGTCAAGAAATACAAACGGCACAGCAGTTACAAAGATCATTTAGACAAATGACGCGCCGTCCAAGGTCAGAGCAAGAATTGGTAAAGTGGCAACAGCAATTTAATGCTGTAAGCGCATCTCTGACAACGATTCCTCGTTGGTCGTTTCGTTATCAGGAAACTGAGCAACTTTCGGCAAGTCTGTCTGCGGAGTCAGAAAAAATCAACCAAGTGGTAAAGGCTTTTCAACTAGCATCTTTGGCGACGCAAAAAGGTCAAATAGCAGCACATAGCTTAGAGGAATTACAAGATAGACAACAACTGTGGCGACAGGCGATCGCGCCACTGGAAGCGATCAGTTTTAATAGTCCACTCTATGGGTTGGTGCAGCCAAAATTATGGATATATCGCACCAATTTGCAAATTGTGAAGCAGCAGTTGTTTACAGAAGAAAAATGGCTGAAGAAACTAGAAGCAGCAAAAGCTGTAGCTCAAGCTACACTTGGGCTTGAAACCTCTGCTATATCCTTACAAGACTGGCAAAAAGTCCAGTCTCATTGGCTATTAATCGTTAATGTTTTGAGTGCGATTCCCCAAACTAGCCTAGGATACCAAGAAGCACAAAAGCTTTTAGCAGAATATAAACCATCACTAGCAGCGACAAGCGATCGCACAACTAAAGAACTGTTAGCAACCAAAACATATAACCAAGCCATTAATGCAGCTAACCTTGCCACAAGTGATGAACGACAAAATCAATGGCAGGCGGCGGTAGCACACAGAAGCCTTGCTCTAAACGCCGCTAAACAGGTTTCTAATAATACCTTGTACTACAGTCAGGCTCAGACCCTGATTCAACCTTACTCAACTGCCCTCAAGCAAGCAGAAGAAAAACTACAAGCGACTAATTCTTTCCAAAAAACCCGCACTGACCTCGATAAAACTTGTTCCGGTACAGTTCGGGTTTGTAATTTCGCAGTCGATAACCAAGGGATCACTGTTTGGATCACCCCTGAATATGAACAAATACTTTCTAGTAGCTTGATAAGTGCTAATGGTCAAGGTAATCCAAACATTGTAGCTAGTGTTACTCAGCACTTACAAACCTTAAAACAAGCTCTAGAAGCAATCAGTGACAACGCCAACCTATATATTATACTTTATGATACTCAGGGTAAGTTAATTCATAGTCATATACCGGGAAGGTAGGGGGAGCAGGGGAGCAGGGGGGCGGGGGGGCAGGGGAGAAACCCCATAAATAAATGTAGAGGATTGAAACCCACCCAATGCAGGGGAGTCCAAAATCTTTCTCCTCTGCCCCCCTGCCCCTCATCTTACAACCTGGGCGGCGAAGTTAAAAAACTGACGGCATAGCCCACGAGTGACTAAGAGTGTTGTTAGCAAGTTGGCGAAAGCAATCATGAACATAATGACGATTTGGTAAGATGCTGCTTCGCGGGCATTAACACCACTCAGTAACTGTCCGGAAAAGACTCCCGGTAGCGTCACCATACCGATAATCATCATTTGATTGAGGGTAGGAATCAATCCGGCGCGAATAGCATCTTTGCGATACTGAGCAACTGCTTGCTGGGGAGTTGCGCCTAAGCTCAAGTGGGTTTCTATTTCCAAGTGACTAGCGTTAATGATACTGACAAGGCGTTCTCCGGAAATCGCAGCGGCATTCATCGCATTACCTAACACTATCCCTGCTAAAGGAATCAGATACTGCGGTTCGTACCATCTCTCTGGTTGAATTATCAAGAAATTAGTATAAACCAATGTCAAGGTAGTACTGACCAAAATTGCTCCCCACACCAAAAGCAACATCTGAGGTATTTTTTGAGTGATGCGATTTCGTGCGACAATCGCTGCGAGCGTCAGCATTACTGCTAAAATCGCCAAAACTGCCCAAGCATTGTCAAAAGCAAAGATGAAGTCTAAAACGTATCCCAGTACTGCTAGTTGTAAAATGGTTCTCCCAGTAGAGAGGGCTAAATTTAACTCTAGTCCTATTCTTTCCCACGCAGATAAACCAATAGATATGCCCATCAATCCTACAGCAGCTGCTAAATCAACCAAGTCCAGTTTGATCAGATCGTACATGGGCTCTCTACCTCCAAGAAACTGTTGGCTGTTGACGGTTGACGGTTGACGGTTGACGGTTGACAGTCAACCGTCAACCACTCCCTCAAGGAAACTAACACACTGGGAACTTTCATCCCTGGTATTTGTCCTTAGGTTGATATATATTACATTTTCCCCTAACAATGGTAGCTTTTTTGATAATTCGCCTAAGTAAAAACTCTTGCCAATGGGGATTTGAGTAGACAGTCTTCCAGTAGCTTTTCGATTCAAAATTCCAGAGCGTGAAGATTCAGTATTGGCATCTATCTTCAAAATAAGATGAAAACTCATGATTCAAATTGTAAATTCCATACCTGCTTTTGATATCAAGAAACAATACACTACCATCAAAGCAGAAGTGAGTGCAGCCGTTTTGGAGGTTCTAGCTTCTGGTCGTTATATTGGTGGTCCTTTAGTTGACGGCTTTGAGCAACAATTGGCTGCTTATACTGGTATCACTGAATGTATTTCTTGTAACTCTGGTACTGATGCACTCTACCTAGCACTCAAAGCCTGTGACATTAGTACAGGCGATGAAGTCATTACAACACCCTTCACTTTTTTTGCGACGGCTGAGGTCATTAGTTCTTTAGGTGCTAAGCCTGTATTTGTTGATATCGACGCTACTACGTTCAATTTAGATATAGAGCAAGTAGCAGTAGCGATTACACCCAAAACCAAGGCAATTATACCAGTTCACTTGTTTGGGCAGCCTATGAATATGACCGCCCTAATGGATATTGCAAAAGCCCACAATTTTGTGGTCATTGAAGATTGCGCTCAGTCTACAGGATCAAGCTGGGGAGGGCAAAAGGTAGGAAGCATTGGGCACATAGGTTGCTTTAGTTTTTACCCTACTAAGAATCTTGGCGGTTGCGGCGATGGTGGCGCAATCACAACCAACGACCCAGTGCTTGCCGCTAAACTCAGGATGCTAAAAGATCATGGTCAAAAAACTCGCTACATTCACGAGAAGATTGGTGTCAACAGCCGTCTAGATGCAATCCAGGCAGCTATTCTTCAAATTAAGCTGCGTTACCTAGATATTTGGAATCACCAACGTCGGATAGTTGCAGCTCGTTACCACCATTTCCTCAGTCAACTTCCTGGTATAGTCGCACCTCAAGAATTAGCTGGGGGCATGGGAGTATGGAATCAATACACCATTCGTGTATTAGGTGAAAAAAGAAACTGGGTTCGTAGTCAATTGCAAGAGCGGGGCGTGAACACAATGATTTACTATCCCCGCCCTTTACATTTGCAACCAGTTTATGAAAGTCTGGGGTATGAAGTGGGGCAATTACCCATAACAGAGCAAGCCTGCGATCAGGTTTTATCCTTACCTATGTTCCCAGAATTGTCAGAAGAACAGCAAGACCAGGTGATATATAGCCTGAAGGATTGCCTAAGTTAAGGGAAGTGGGGAAGAAGTAATTCCCCACTCCCCACTCCCTACTCCCTAGTCCCTACTTTTATTGCCGTTCCTAATGCTTCCACTAAACCACGCACAGCAGCAATCATTGCTACTTCGCTATTAAGTTGGTTGATGGCAGAACCAACTCCAACACCAGTAGCACCAGCAGCAATAGCAAGGGGCGCTGTCACGCTAGAAATACCTGAAGCACATAGCACTGGTACTGACACCACACGGGAAATTTCGTAAGCTGCTGCCAAGGTGGGAGCAGCTTTTTCAATGAGTCCCAAGGTTCCAGCATGAGTCGGATTGCTACTTGTACCGCCTTCTGTCTGGATGATTTCCGCACCAGCTTTTACCAGTTCCTCTGCCAACAGTACCTGTTGATCTAGCTGGAGAATGTGGGGAACAGTTACAGAGAGGGTAATGTTAGGGAAAAGAGCACGGGTTTGGTGAGTCAGGGCTAAAACTTCTTCGGCATCAAATCTACGTCCTTGAGCATAGAAAGAATCGAAGTTACCGATTTCAATTAAATCTGCTCCAGCCGCCACAGCTGCCACAAACTTCTCTGGCTCGACTGCTGAGACACAAATTGGCAGATTTGTCAATTTTTTTGTCAACCAGACTAAACTTGGATCTGCGGCGATATCAACAAAAGTAGCACCGCCCAAATCAGCTGCTTTGATAGTTGCTGCCACGCGATCGGCATCAAAGTTATTTAAGCCAGTGATAACTTTGAGGGCGTGACGGTTGGTAAATGCACGTTGGAGTGCGGGATGCATTGTCATAGTCTGTATGAGTGAAGCTTTCAAAATTAGGATTATTGTATCGTTTCTCCGTTCCTCGTTCCTATGAATAAGTCAATAAGCTGTGTTTAATGCGATTATGTAGGAGATCCCCAATAAAAAAATATCCAATTCTTACCGTTGACAGTTGACTGTTAACAGTCAACTGTCAACTTCCTTAACTTTATGAAATTGAAGTACTATCATCAACAACCATTAGCTTTTTCTAGCAACTACCTGAGCGATTTGTGTGGAGAAATCCAGGCTTGCCCTTACTTTTCTATTAACAACCTCAACCGAGACTTTGTGGACACTAAGGGATTTTCCGTGGTGTTTCAACGCTCGGGATTGACATTTGTAGAGCAGCAATTTTCCTTCTTCAAACCTTATCTGGATCTAGCTCTTCAGCCAACTTGTAATGCTTTTTACCTCAATCCTCTACTGCTGAAGGAAGGCTCCCGTGTAGATCCACACATTGATCGCTCCCTGCGTTCCTATGTCAAAACCATTACCCCACCTGCGCTCGTCAGTGTCCTCTATGTTCAGGTGCCATCGGAGATGAAGGGGGGAGAACTAGTACTGCACGCCCGTAAACGCCAAGTTGGGCAGATAAAACCGCAAACGAATACCTTGCTTTACTTTCAGGGTGATTTAACCCATTCTGTCAATTCTGTGAAAACCCCAGGAAATCGCTTGAGCCTGATTTGTGAACAGTACAGTTTGAGTGAGGTTGAACTCCAAGAAATCCCGGAGTTTACTGTGGAGTCAAGAGCTGCTCAGTCCACAATGAAGAAAAGGCATTAAGTAGTAGCCTATTTCCCAAGTACAATCTTTGCATCTTGGGGAGTCTAGGAAAGATAAGGCACCTGAAGAATTGAAGACGCAATATTGTCATTTATTTTACAACTCAAAACATTCTTGAATGCTGACATCACCCCAACTTACTTTGATACAGAAATATTTTCCTAATTCACCTTTAAAGGGTTTCAGTTGAATGTAATTATCTTGACTTCTCGAGGTGACTTCTTGAAGTATTTTTCCTGCCTTAGATAGCAAAGTTATCTTGAGGTTGGGCGGCAGATACGTTTCCCCACCTGTTGGATGTAACTGTATCAAAATACCTAATTTATCTTCAGTTTCTTCAGTAATATTTACTAGGAGCGCGACGGTTAGATTACCCAATTGCACTCCCAAGTCAATAAGTTTAGCTCTCTTAGTACCCTGCTCATTATTCCTAGTATTGAAAGCTAAATTTACTTCTGGGTTTATTAGTGCATCAATAGCCTGCCAACCTTCGTCAAAGACGCCCTCTAACCATTGACTCAACTTGGTTCGGGTTTCTTGCAAATATTCCAGTAATGGAACAGATGAAGGCGCGTTGGCGGCTACAGGTAGAGGAATAGCTGTTGGTTCTAAGAAACGGTAGTAAAACAATAGGTGATTTGGTTCCGCATCAAATAAAGACAAGGGGATCTGATAGTATCCTTCCTGTATAGGTTGTAAATTGACTTGAAGACGATAATTATCTAATTGGTCGTGACGTAGAATGCCTCTAATAATAACTTGCTCTTCTTCTTCTAATACTTCAATGATGACATATAAATGAGCAGCTAATTCAGATTGATTAATGATATTATGAGGAACATTCACCACTTCATCAAGCAGTTGTTCCGTGGCAATTAGACAAACTTTAAACTCACCAATATTGATATAACAAACATCCTCAATAATATTTAAATTTTGATGAATTTTTGGTTTTAGTATGCGTTCAGTTAGCCATTGTTCAAAGCCAATTAGTGCTAGTATATTTAGATGAGTTTGCCACTGGTATGCTTCACCAGTTACCCGTTGGATTAAATCTCTTGCTTGGTCGAATTGTTCTGGTTCTAGCTGAATAACTTCTGACAGCAAGAGTCTCAAATCAGTTGAATTAGCCATTATTTTACTCCTTTATGATTGATGTTGTTCTAGGCAAAGACGAAGTTGCTGAGCATAAAAACTACTCATCGAACGGTTCTTTCCCGCCCTAATTTCCTCTGCTGCTTCAGTGAAAATTTCCGCATCGGCAAAAGCTTCTATATGCTCAGCTAAGGTGTTGAGATAGTTTGGGTCAGGAGGAAGTTTCGTCAAACCCTTTTCTTCAGCCACCTTTAAGATATTGTCAAGAAGTTGTTGTACTGTCAGAGTACGTACTTTGGAGAGAAGTTCTCCCGGATTCAACACTCGCCTAGCTTGATCCCAACTTGTCATTCCCAACTGGGGAGCAATATCCTTCAAAGAGAGTCCCTGACAGTAATAGAGTTGCAAACCAGGAATGAATTGTTGAGCAAGGATGGCATACTTTTTGCTTTTTTGCAACCCAGTCATGTGAACTCTGATCTCTTGCTTTATGGCATCAGTTAAAGCTAAGTTAAGTGAGTCATGCAAAAGTTCCGAAAGTTCACGTTGCTCTACATCTAATTCATTCAGAGAATTAGTAGGTAAATCTGGTCTAATTGTATAACTTCCAGTATCCTGGTCTTGAATCTCCAAAGGTTCTCTATAGCTCCAGATGTCATATTGTCTTAACAGTATAGCTACCTGTCTTAGTTCTTTCATTAACTCCACGGTAGAGTTGATGAGTACATTTTTTTCTTGCAAGTAGGTAAGCATTTCTCGTAGTTGGTCGCTTGAGGGATCTGGACATTTTCTTGTTCCTTGTGATCGTTGCTGAAGTCGGTCTCGACGATAGACAGTATGGAAAATTTCTACAAAATGGCGATCGCGCACAGATAAACGTTCAAGCTGTTTAGGTCGAGCCTTATTTAAGAGTGCCCAATCGCTGAGATGTTTAAACCCAAACTCAGATAAAAAATCCTTAAGTTCTGGATTTTGTTTAGTTTGCAAGTATGTCCAATTGTCCAAGCTCATACTAGACTGGAAATCGGATTTAAATGTTTGCAAAATCCTAATAGAAAAAAATTTGTAAGCCGAAGTCTTTGCCTCACCATTGTCATTAAGGATGAGTTGAGTTTTGCGATCGCTATCCAGGATGACTAAAGTTTGTCCATCGTCATTGAGGACAAATGGTAGCAAATCCTGATAAGTGAACTGCTTGTCCCCACTAAATAAAGTGTCAATTTTTTGACATGCCTTGAGGATAGGGTCAGAAACATAACACCTCAGACAAAGCCCAGCGTGAGAGCGACTTATGATATCAACATCAGATTTTTTGGCATGAAAGTAGGATAGTAGTACAGCTTGAACATCCTCATTCTGAGAATCGGTAACTTGTTTTTGAGCAAACTCTTGTGCAGTTGGAACTAAACAATGCTTGTATCCCACCCTTTCACTAGTCGGGCTGATCCGCCAAATGTTCCAGTATCTTGATGAAACAACCATTGCGATTGCCTAGCCTCAAATCAACAGACATTCTTCTATCGTTGCACGAAATAAATAGATGTAGCGCTGTTAAACTTATGCAGTCCCCATCTGGCAGGGAGTAGGGGAGTTCATGAAAAGGGTGTAGCGGGTAGGGTTTAGGGTGTGGGGAACCCCATACATAAATGCAGGGGTTTATGAGTCTTGACGCCGTATAACGATCGCCGCACTCTCCGCTCGAAATACATTTTTCTTTTCTTTCATAAATGAATTTAGAGAGAAGTTGGAGCGGAGGAAGCCTCCGCTCCCAACTTCGAAGGGCGCCTTCCCCCTAACCCTATCTTGTGGTTTTTTGATCTTTCCCCACACCCAACACCCCACACCCCGTTTTTGGTCAATTTCTTTGCCTTCACAATCCCAAATCCACTGCAATGCGATGGGCGCAGGCAAACCCGGAAAAAGCCACCGCATTTAAACCCTGACCTGGAAACGTACTATCTCCCACACAGTAAAGCCCCTCAATCGCAGTTCGATTAAATGGCATCCCTAACAACCCCCGCAATTTGCGCCGAGGAATAGGACCATAAGTACCATCTTCACGACCTAAAAAGCGGCGATGTGTTCGTGGTGTTCCTACCTCCAGATAATCCAACCCCGTATCTAACCCAGGGAAAATCTTTTCTAGGCGATCTATAATCTCCCATGCTGCAACTTCCTTCTTTGCCTCGTACTCACTCGAAGAAAGTCCTTGCCAATCTGCCAACCAGTGAGGTGTGAAGGCGTGAATGATGTGATACCCAACAGGTGCTAAATCTGAGTCCAGCAATGTAGGAATCGATACAAAAATCGTACCTGCCGATGCTGTCATTTTCTCCCAATCTTCTAGCACAATATGATGAGCCTGCGAGCAGTACGTCCGATTGTCTCCTTCCGAAACAAGCTGTGATGCTGCAAGAGGGTGACACTCTGTTACCTTGGGGAATACTTCCGCCTTTACCCCCATATGTAGACTAAGAAAACTGGGTGATTTTTGGTAACGTTGTTGCCATTTTTTTTCATTACCTGGTACTTCTTCTTTTAGCAATAATTTGTTAAATGTATCCCAGCGAGTAGCATTGGAAACTATGCGTTTAGCACGAAAGATTTGACCATTAGCCAGTCGCACGCCTACTGCTGTTCCATTGTTTATGATAATTTCTGTTACCCTAGCTTGATACTGAATCTTACCCCCAGCTATCAGCAGCCCCTCCACGAGTTTTTGGGCAATTTGTCCTACCCCGCCTTTGGGGTAGTTAACTCCTCCATAGTGCCTATCGGAAAATACCATTCCAGCATTGATCATTGGTGTCATGTCAGCTGATACCATTGACCAGCAATAACATTCCATATCAATAAATTTCAACAATTGGGGATTTTTGATGTAGCGTCGCGCTACATCTCCAGCATTCTGCGGCAAATATTTAACTAAACCCAGACAGGCGTTCATGTGCTGGAAAAATACCCGCATCAAGTACCGAGGTTCTTCTAATGACAGCAAGTCGATGCTGTTAAGGCAGTTGAAAACTTTCCAGCATTCGTCATAAAATCGCCGAATCCCTTGGCTTTCATTCGGAAAATAGGCAATAAGATTTTGTAAAAATTTTTCATAACCTCGGTCAACTTTGAGATCCAAACCGTTAGGTAGATGATAATGAATCTGCACTGGATCAGGAATCGTCTCTAGGCTAACGTTGACAGCATCTAACGCCCGAGTCAGTAAGTTGGTGGTGCCATTCTGTCCAAACCCAAAAATCATCGACGCCCCAACATCAAATCGATAGCCTTGTCGCTCAAAGTAGCCAGCACTACCACCTGGAATTAGATAGCTCTCTAAAATTAGCACATTAGCACCTTTGGCTGCCAGTTGGGTTGCTGTCACTAAACCGCCAATACCGCTACCAATGACTATGATATCGAAATTTTGCATTTGTTGATTGTTAGTGGTTAGTAGTTAGTCGTTAGCAAAACAACTAACCACTAACATTTGACAAAAAAAGAGGGACAAGCCTGCCACTGCTGGCTAATCCCATCTGTCGATCCTTAAAGAGAGGAGAACACTATAGCAATCCTATTTCAGTTGTGAAAATTCCAGGAATATACGTAGGGTGGGCACTGCCCACCCTACACAACTTAAAATTTTTCACAAATCCTCCACGGATTTCTATATACAACAATATAACTTTGATTGAGAATTAATAGCAACTATTAATGCAAATCTTTTTCAATAAAGTTTGATTGTGCTAATTTTAGCTGTCAGCAGTCCGCAGGAAAGAGTATCATGAGGTTTCAGTTGTTATACACCGCCTGTTTTCGGCTATGACGCTACAACTGCGTGTTTATGTCCCATCTCATCCTTTAATTCAGCATTGGCTGGCAGTTGCCCGTGATGCTGCAACACCTTCAGTGTTATTTCGCAGTGCTGTGACAGAATTGGGACGCTGGTTGACTTATGAAGCGGCTCGCGAGTGGTTGCCGACTCAAGAGACAACAGTACAGAGTCCCCTAGATTCCTGTCCTGCGACTGTAATTGATCCTCTTGTTCCAGTAGCGGTAGTGCCGATTCTGCGGGCAGGGTTGGGATTACTAGAGGGAGCACAGACATTGTTACCCTTGGCATCGATTTATCATCTTGGCTTGGAGCGAGATGAAAAAACATTACAACCTTTGTGTTACCTGAACAAATTGCCAGAAAAGTTTGACCCCCAAACACGAGTGTTAATTACCGACCCAATGCTGGCAACGGGAGGGTCGATCATGGCTGCAATGGCAGAATTGACACAGCGGGGTATTGAACCATCCTTGACTCGAATTGTTTGTGTAGTGGCAGCTCCCCCTGCTTTGCAAAAACTCAGCGCTGCTTATCCGGGTTTAATTGTTTACACTGCCACCATCGACGAAACGGTTAACAGTCAGGGGTTCATTGTGCCGGGCTTGGGAGATGCAGGCGATCGCATCTTTGGGACTTAAGCTCAATACTCGTGAATGCAGAGCGCTTCTATCTCTCAAACGCTCTCGGTGATTGGATTTTGGGCATTTTCACCGAATCTTCGGCGATCAGCTTTGAGAAGTGCGCTTTGCGCAATCGCCAAAGCCTTGACGGGGCGATTGTATTTTTGGTTGGGAGTTGTGTGGATTAAAAATTGCCGTTTGAACCGAAAACTTGTATCCCTTGCAAAATCAGGATTTCTGGATTCCGATCAATTTCATTCACGGGTATTGGGCTTAGCCCGCCGTAGGCATCGCTCAAATAAAAAGATAACGGGAAAAGTCAGAAGGCGTACTAGTAGGCCTTAATCATCAATAACCGGATATAAGCGTTTGAGTTGGATTCTGGCGTCAGCGGTGGTGAACTGCCAGTTAACGTTGGTTTGGTCTGCGTTTCGCTGTGTATTCCAGGCGTTAATTTCGGACTGGAGAGTTGGGAGATCACAAATGCGGCGATCGAGACATTGGCGCGTGAGGGCGGCAAGTTCAATTTCCGCCATATTGAGCCACGAGCCATGTTTTGGTGTGTGATGGATTTCGAGGCGACTAAGGAGGCGTCGTGCTTCTTCTGGTTGAAAGGTTTTATAGAGGGCGGCGGGCTTGTGGGTGTTGAGGTTATCGCACACCAGAATGACCTTTTTCGCGTCGGGGTATTGTTCGTCCAGCAGATGCTTTATAGGCGTGGGCCCAGTCGGTCATGGTGCGATGTTCGTGGGCTGAAACGCTGCGAATTCCTGCTTTTGGCTCGTTGAACATGAAGATACTGGCAGTTCCGTTTCGTTCGTATTCATGGTCAAATCTTTGGGGTTGGCCTGGTTCCATAGGCAAAGGTTTACGGGTTTCCTGAGTGAATTGTACCGGCTGCTCGTCCATACAAACAACAGGAATTTCAGTATTATAGGGACGATGATAGACGAACAATACATCTTCCATCGCCGCGACGAACTCGGCATCTTGCTCCGGGGGAATCACCCAGCATTCGCGTAAGTGGGGTTTGAGTTCGTTTTTTTTAGAACCTCATGTACGGTATTCGCCGTGCAATGCGGCACAATATTCAGTTCTACCACCCGATCAGACAGCAATTGCAATGTCCACCGGGTACGTCCAGGCGGCGCGGCGCTGCACGCCAGCGCAATCAGCCTTGCTTCCGCTTCACCATCAAACAGACGAGGTATGGACGGATGCTCCCGTTTCTTGCGCTCCAGGGCTGCCGCCAAACCACGCGTCACCAGCCGATGGAAGTGCCTCACAGACGGTATCTTTGTTGCAATGAAGCAGCCTAGCTATCGCCTCTACTGTCAGACGTTCTCCATTTTCATCACTGTGCAAAAGTATCTGTGCGTTCCGGATCTTATGGGCATCGCCTTTGCCCTTTTTCACAATCGCTTCGAGTTCTTGCCGTTCTTCCTTGCTCAGACGTACGATATAACGATGCCGTTCCATTGCCCCCCCTGTCCGGTGTTGTTGTGGGCAATCGCCTACAATATTATACGGCTATTCGCAATTATGGTCTACTAGTTGCGAGTGAAACACCTCTTCTTACTGCCAGATGCAAAGGAAGCGCCAGTAGTAAATATCATTTTGGGGAAAGTTAATAAATTAATAAAGCATACTCTGCAATATTTATTTACAACATGTCCCCTTTTGCCGTTATCTCGGCGAATACTCAACTAGGAGTTGATTATCTTACTACTTGAGCAAAACAGGCTTAATAAGCAACAGCAAGACCAGCAGGTTTGCGAGAGTCATTCATGCCATATAGTAACCCTGTTTTCGGGTCTGTAACGATAGATTCAGCTGCGCCCCAAGTAAAAAATGGCACAACTCTGTATCCCATTCCCCATAATTGTTGGAAATCAGCAGACTCAAGGGTGTAGGGTTCAGTCAGGACTACATTAGGTATTCCCTGGTAGTGAAAACGAGGAGCGTTGACAGCTTCAGCAATGTTTTTGTCGTAGTCAATGACGCTAGTAATAACTTGTAGAACAGTGGTAGTAATTGTGGCTCCTCCAGGACTCCCCGTGATCAGGAAAACTTTGCCGTTTTTGGTGACGATGGTGGGTGACATGGAACTGAGGGGACGTTTACCTGGGGCAATGCTGTTAGCATTTCCTTGCACTAAACCAAAGCCATTGGCTGCACCTGGTTTAGATGTAAAGTCGTCCATTTCGTTGTTAAGGAAGAAGCCTGTATTGCCAGCAATCTCTCCTGTACCGAAGTAACCGTTAATCGTGTAAGTTACAGCTACGGCGTTACCGTAACGGTCTTGAATGGAGTAATGGGTTGTGTTAGTTCCCTCGCTGGATGTTATGCCCGCATAGAGAGGCTGTGGCGCGAGTGCCCGATCTGCCGGGATATGAGAACGGATTGAGGCTGCATACTCTTTTGATGTGAGTCGCTCAACAGGATTCTTCACAAAGTCGGGATCGCCTAAGTATTTGTTGCGATCAGCATAAGCATACAACATACTGGAGAGCATGAGGTGGAGGCTGTCTTTGGAGTGCCAGCCTAGTCGTTTGAGCTGATATCCTTCGAGAATATTCAACATCTGGCACAGGGTAGTACCGCCTCCTGGAGGTGGGGCAGATATCACCTCATAACCACGATAGCTGCATCGTACTGGTTGAATTTCAGTGGCTGTGTAGGTGGTAAAATCTTCAGGTGTGAGAATCCCACCGTGAGTTCTGCTGGCTTTGACAATCTCTTGGGCGATTGCGCCTTTGTAGAAAGCATCTGCACCATGAGTAGAAATTTGCTGGAGAGTCTGGGCTAAATTTTTTTGTACTAAGCGACTTCCTGTTTGATAAGGTTGATCCCCGTTTCGCAAAAATATGCTTTTGACATTCGACTGCTCTTTAAATTTGTTAGTTCCGGTTTTGAGAATATAAATATCTCCAGGCTGCAATACAAAACCCTCAGATGCCAGTCTAATCGCCGGATTCATTACTGAGGATAGGCTCATAGTTCCGTATTCAGAAAGCGCTCTCGCTAATCCTCTGACAGTTCCCGGAACTCCAACAGCAAGATAACCTTTTTTACTTAACCCCGATACCTTCCCCTGTTTATCAAGATACATATTTTTAGTGGCTTTTAAGGGAGCTTTCTCACGAAAGTTGATCAAGGTATCTTTACCATTAGCGAGGTGGATGAGCATGAACCCGCCCCCGCCTATATTACCACAGCAAGGATCGGTCACAGCTAAGGCATAGCCTACAGCGACTGCGGCATCGATAGCATTACCGCCTTGTTGGAGAATTTGTAACCCGATTTCGGAGGCATTATGTTGCGTGGTGACAACAATGCCATTTTTACCAGATACAGGGGTGACGGGGTTTTTGTTGCAGTTGTCTGCGGTTGAGTTTTTGCAATCTAGCCAGCTACCTATTTTGTAAAGATGAGTTAACGGATGGTAAACACTACCTCCCACTGCCATATCTAAACCAATAGCCACACCGATACCTGTTAAGCTAACTGTGACAATTGACAAATATTTTTTCCATCTTTTGCGTAATTTCATATTGGTAAGTAGATCTCTTCCTAAAAACTTAGTAATGCGTTCAATTCAGCATTGGAATAAGAGGGTGTTTGAAAAGTCGGTCAGTTTGTAAAAAAGCTCACAAGCGTGTAAGCTGCGAATAGATAGAACACAGCACTCCTGTGAGCGATATGAGTACAGCATACCCCAGCAACCTAACCCGTGAGCAATATGAATTGTTGAGTGACATGATTCCAGAACCGAAGCCGGGCGGTCGTCCACGCGAAGTCGATATGTGGGAGATTCGATGGCGCCATCTTTTATGTTCTATGCGAAGGAGTACGATGGCGATGCCTACGGCGGGCTACGCCTACGCTACCAGGTGACTTTCCCGCTTGGCAGACAGTGTACACTTATTTTCGCAACTGGCGCAGAGACGGAACCTGGTTGCACATCCACGATCGTCTGCGCTCTTTGGACGAGAATCGATATTGAGCGGCAACCGAGTCCATCGGAAGCAATTATCGACAGTCAAAGCGTGGCTGTGTGCGGCAATGGTGAGTCAAGCAGTCGGTTACGATGCAGGCAAACAGCATCATTGGGCGCAAGCGGTTTCTGACGGTAGATACCCTAGGGTTAGTCTTGCGAGTGTTGGTTACGGCAGCAAATGTGCCAGAACGAGAGGGCGGCAAACTGGTCCTCAAGCCAGTCCAGCAAATGGGTGAAAGCGTGTCTCGTCTGCATACGATTTGGGTTGATGCTGGCTTTAACGGGGAGCCATTCATGAGGTGGGTGATGGAATGAGTGCCGTTGGATTGTACAGGTGGTCCTGCGACCGCAACAGACCAAAGGCTTCGTGTTGCTCAAAAACGCTGGGTGGTAGAACGTACGTTCGGTTGGCTGATGGGCTGTCGGCGACTGGTCAGAGACTATGAGATCTTGCCCGAAACATCCGAGACGCTGATTTACCTCGCCATGATCCGCATTATGGTGAGGCGACTGGCATAAAATCGGCTCTTTCGCCCCTTTTATGGAACCTAATACTAAGACCTTGTTGCTTGACAGCTTTAAAGGCTTACAGGCAAAGGCTTTCATGATTTCCACGTGCA
>Ga0116229_10008203_pt1 | contig 16296 bp, 17 predicted proteins | sample S1TSphgellanicum_3_FD_87313 | JGI IMG/M metagenome (GOLD analysis project Ga0116229, IMG submission 87313) | Host-associated microbial communities from peat moss isolated from Minnesota, USA - S1T2_Fc - Sphagnum magellanicum MG | ecosystem: Host-associated > Plants > Peat moss > Unclassified...
TTCGCCTTCGTAGATCACGAGGTCGGTCGGGACGCCGAGGTCCACGAGCGCGTGCCAGAACTCCATCGATTGCGGGGCCGGGCATTCGACGTCGCGTTCGCCGACGAACACGAACGTCGGCGTCTTCACGTTTTTGATGAACGTCATCGGCGCGCTCTTCGCGTAGACGGCGGGATCGTCGTAGACCGACGCGCCGAAGAACGGGATCATCCACTGATCGATGCCGTTTTCGCCGTAGTACGAGAGCCAGTCCGCGACGCCGGCGCCGGCAACCGCGGCCTTGAACCGATTGGTTTGCGTGACCGCCCACATCGTCATGTAGCCGCCGTACGAGAAGCCGGTGATGCCGAGGCGCTTGTCGTCGATCGGCGCGACTTTCTCCGCGGCGTCGATCCCGCTGAGGATGTCGCGCAGGTCGCCGTAGCCGAAGTCCTTGACGTTGGCGGCCGTGAATTTCTCGCCTTGACCGAAGCTGCCGCGCGGATTCGGTAAGAACACGAAATACCCGTGCGCGATGGCATCGATCGTGGCGCCGCGCGATGCAAAGAACGGCGTCGACGCGGCCGACGGACCGCCGTGCACGTTCGTGAGCATCGGATACGTCTTGCCGGGAGCGACCTTGCGCGGCTCGAGAAGCCAGCCTTGCACGTGATAGCCGTCGTTCGTCCAGTTTACGCTGACGGCGCGCAGCAGCGGAGGGATCGCGTCATTGTCGTGCGTGATCGGCGCGAAGGCGCCGGCCGTGCCGGCAAAGATCTCCGGTGCATGTTCGAAATCTTGCGCGCTGAAGGCACCGATCGTGCCGTCGCGCGAGAGCGAGATGCGCGTTGAGAGATCGCCGCCGATGCTCATCGGTGCGGACCAGAGTTTGTTGATCGCGCCGGACGGCAAGGAGACGGACTCAAGCGCGTACGCATCGCCCGCGAGCGCCGTGAACAGGATGCGGTCGTTGCGCCCGAACCAGCCCAGCGAGTTCACCGAGAGCGCCGCGCCCGGCGTGACGTCCCTCGCCTCGCCGCCGGCGAGCGGCACCGTGTAGAGGTCGCCGCCGACCGAACCGAAGTCGCTCATGATGCCGCCGATGAACGCAACCGTCTTGCCGTCGGGCGAAACGTGCGGGGCATTGATTTGAAGCGCCGGCTTGTAAATTTCACGCGCCGCACCGCTCGCGCGATCGACCGCGTACAGCCGTGCGACCCACCAGTTATCGTCGCCGTTTCCGTGCGCGCCGGTTGCGACGAAGCCGTTACCGCCCGGCTGCCAATCGTATTCATAAATGAAGAGATCCGGCGGCGAGACGAATTTCAAGCCGCCGCCCTCGGTTCCGAGCACCGCGATGCGCTGCACGTCCGCGACTTCCAGCGCACCGATGTCGCCGACGAGCGCCGCACCGGCGGAGGTCGCGCCGATTTCCTTATGCGGCTGCGCGACCGCGAGCAGCGCGAGGGACGTTCCGTCCGGCGCCCAGCGCAGCGTGGAGATCACACCGTCATAATTTTGCAGCAAGAGATGCGGGTGCAACCCATCCGCACTCACCGTATAGACCGACGGGGCGCGCTTCTTGCCGTCACGGACGATGAAGGCCAGTTTGCTTCCATCGGGTGACCAGGCGAGACTCGAGTACTGACACGGCGGTTCGTTCGGACACCCGCTCTTGAACGTCAGCGCGCCCGCGATCGTGCGCAGCGTGATGCTCGAACTCGGCAGGGCCGATGCACCCGGCGCGGGCTCGGTGCTCTCGACATCGGCGATCGTCGCGCCGTCCGGCGCGATCGAGACGCTCGCGAAACCGTGCACGAGGGGCCCCGAGGGCGCCGGCTCGGGTCGAAGGGATTGCGCCCCCGCCGATACGGCGCCGGTGAAACCGGCAGCCGTGATACACGCGAAGACGGCAGCGCAGAGCAGCGGACGAATCATCCGCGCGCCTTCGACGCGCGAGAGAACCTCCTTCTTAATGAATGCGGAGGTTCTCTCGAACGCGGCGTTATTCGACGGCGGCTGGATCGTCGGCGGCGTCTTCGATTTCGGTGATCTGCGCTGCGCCGTGCAGCACTTCGGTGACTTTGTCGCCGCCTTTGGCGATGGGATCGGAAACGACGGCATAATGCACGTGGCCGTGCCCGTGCGACTCGTCGCCATGCAGCGTGCCGGCGAGGATGCGACCATCGGCGAGGTGCACGCGGACGGGTTTGCCGAGGTAGGGCTGAACTTCTTGATCGGTCATGACGGACGTCGGTCCTTTCGGGTCTGCAAAGAGTAGTTAAGCGACGAGGTCGAGGAACGGCCGGATGTCGTCTTCTTCAACGTCCATACCGACCCCACGCGTATTGTACCGGGGATCGTGGAAATCCGAACCTGCCGTCATCACGAGGCCGTAGCGTGCGGCCTTGGCCCGGAACAGCGCGATTTGCCCCGGCTGGTGCGTCGGATAAAAGACTTCGATCCCGACGAGTCCCGACTCGGCGAGATCGTCGATCAGCGACTCGTCCTTGAGCCGGCCCGGATGCGCGAGCACCGGGACGCCGCCGCTCTCGCCGATCAGGTCGATCGCTTCTTGCGGCGTGATGTGATGCGAGGGAACGTAGCCCGCACCGCCGTGCGCCAAGAGCTTGCGGAAGGCCGTATCGATGTCGGGGATCATCCCCGCACGGATCAAGGCCTTCGCCACATGCGGACGGCCGAGGGCGTTTGCGCCGGCCGCTTCTTCCAACACGGCCTCGAGCGTGATCGGATAGCCGGCGGCGTTGAGTTGCCGCACCATCTGTTCCATCCGTTCGCGCCGGTGCGCACGATTGCGCTCGATCGTATCGGCCAGGCGCGAGGGCCCGAGCGCAAAGCCGTAGCCGAGAATGTGGACATCGTTGCCCCGCCAGGTCGTGTTGATCTCGATCCCGGGCACGATCGTCGCGGCGTCGAAGTCGCGAACGCCGGCATCGTCGTACGCGCGCAGCGTGTCGTGATCGGTAATCGAGAGCAGCGACACGTTGCGCCGGCGCATGAGCGCCAGCAACTCATCCGGCGGGAGCGTTCCGTCGCTCGCGCTGGTGTGGCTATGAAAATCGACGATCAACGGACGGCCGGCGGGACCGGGACGGGCGGCAGCATCCGGCGCTCGACGAGCAGCCGGATCGCGGTTCTTACGTTGCCTTCGATTTCCACGTCGGTAAACTCCGGAACGCACACCAAGTCGATCGAGCTCGCCACAAGATAGCTCCGAGCGATAGCAATCGCCTTCACCGCTTGGTTGGTTGCGCCGGCCCCGATCGCCTGGAGTTCGGCCGAAGCGCGCTCGCGGAGCACGCCGGCCAGAGCCCCGGCAACCGAATTGGGGTTGCTGTGAGCGGAAACTTTGAGGACGCTAGTGGCCGGCGTCCTCTGCGGCTCGATCATGCAAGTCCTCGAAGATTGATGCGTTTGATGTCGAGCGCGCGTCCGGTCGCCGTCTCAATCTGCACGACCGCCGCGCAGAATTGACGTGTACCCGCTTTTTCGACACTAAACCGCTCCGCGACGGCGCTCGTAAAACGATCGATGACGGTTTTCGCTTCCATCCCGATGATGCCGTCGGAGGGGCCCGTCATCCCGACATCCGTCAGATAGGCGGTACCGCCGGAAAAGATCGTTTCATCCGAGGTCTGGACGTGCGTGTGCGTCCCGAACACCAACGACACTTTGCCGTCGAAGAAGCGCCCCAGGGCCATCTTCTCCGAGGTCGCTTCGGCGTGCACGTCGACGACGATGATCGGCGTCTGCTCGCGCAGGCCGTCGACGAGCTCGGCGCCGATGCGGAACGGATCGTCGACCGTGGGCATGAAGACGCGACCCATCAAGTTGAGGACGCCGATCTTCACGCCGCTCACGGTGAAGACGCCGCTGCCGCGGCCGGGCGAGCCGGGCGGATAGTTCGCCGGCCGGATGATGCGGTCGGTTTCATCGAGGTGGGCGCGAAACTCGCGCTTGTCCCAGATGTGGTTGCCGGACGTGATGAAGTCGACCCCCGCAGCGAACATATCGTCGGCGGTCTGTTCGGTGAGCCCGAAGCCGCCGGCGGCATTCTCGCCGTTGGCGATCACCGCGTCGACGTGGTGCTGTTCGCGGGCGAGGCTGAGGTGTTTGGAGAGGATCTCCCGGCCCGGCGAACCGACCACATCGCCAACGACCAGGATGGTGAGCGAGGTTGGCGTTACGATCGGGCCCGTGCTTTCGTCTTGCTGGAGTGAACGAAGTAAACGAGCACGCGCTTTTCTTCCCGGAATCCGACGAGCCGCTTCCGCTGCGCCGGGTCGCGCAGCGCCTCGAGGGCGGACTCCACCAGCTCGGCATCGGCGGCGGCGGCGTCTTCGTCCATCGGCTCGTCCGAAGCCGGGTTCTTCACCAAGAGCGCGCCGAAGCGATCTTCGAAGATCCCGATCTGCAGTTCGAGCTCTTCACGGGAAAAACTGGCGAAATCGCGGGTGACGTTGATGAACGTCACGTTCGCATCGCGCTCGGCCGTCACGTTCAATTTGACGGGCTCGTCCCCGCGAAGTTCCAGAATCGCGCGCACGTGGTCGGCGATCGCGTCCGAAAACGCGCGAACGGACTCGCGATCCAGCCGCCGCCCGACGGCGAACGAGAGCGTCAGCGTGTCGTCGGCGGGGTTGGAACGGACGCTGTGGATCTCCGGAAAGCGCACCAAGAGTGCGACGACACGGTTGACCGTGTCGGTAGACTCGAACGCCGAATGGGGGGTGTGCACGGGGTCTCACTCTCCGGATGGGGGCGGGGCCAGGGACTTCGTACCCGGGCGGCATCCCCCCCTTGGGCCGGGTGGGTGCGTGGGTATCAGCCCAGAACCCCAATCACGACAAGGGGTTTGCGCGCAAGGGGCAGCGCCGTCTCCTAATTCCATAGGACCAGGGGATCGGCCGTCTACGGGCAATAGTTTGCCCGTCGTGTCCCCTCGTCGCTACGGCTTTCTGGCCGCATACCCGGCGCTCACGCTCGCGTTCGCCGTCCTGGCGCACGTGCTCGCCGAGGCGCTCGGCTCTCGCGACGGGCTGCACTCGCTCGCCTCGCCGGTCCACGCAACCCTGGCCGCAATCGCCTTGGTCGCCGTCGGCTGCGCGGCGCTCGCCTTCGGGGTCCACCGGCCCGCCGCCGAACGGCGCCGCCGCCTCGCCCTGCTCGCGGCGGCGGTCGACCGGCGCCCCGGGGTCCTGCGCATCGGGATCGACCTGACGCTCCAGGCCGCCGTTGCGGCCGGCACCCTGGCGATCGAGGGGATCCGTTTCGATCCGGCGCGCCTCGCGCCCGCGATCCTCGGCGCGCTCGCGGCGCTCCTCCTCGGGGCGCTCGTGTTGCGGGCCGCGCGTGCCGGCGCGCCGCGCATCGCGGCTTTCTTTGCCGCGCACGTCGCCATCCCGCGCATCCGGCTGCTCGCCACGGATCTGCTCACCGCACCGCGCGCCGTGCCCGTGCGGGCGCGCCACTACGCCCTCTTCATCCCCAACCGTCCGCCACCGCGATCGTCCCGCTTCCGCCCCTAGTCAACCCGCGTTTTCTCCGGAAGGGACATTCGTGTTCGGATATTTTCTACGGCGCAGGCTCGCGCCGCTAGTCGTTTTCATTTCTCTCGTAGCCGGTTCGTTCGCCGGCCCCGCCCTCGCGCAGTCGACCACGTTCCTGCGCGGAACGGTGACCGGCGTCGACGGCAAACCCGCCGCGGCCGTCGACATCACGGCGACGGGCGCGAACACCACGCTGCACGCCAAGTCCGACGCCAACGGCGCCTTCCGGTTCGGCGCGGTGCCGATCGGCTCGTACGATCTCGATGCGGTCGGCACGGGGGCCACGGCGTTCTTGCGCGTCGACGTCGGGACGACCGGTGCGACGATCGCGGTGCAACTCAAGGCCATCAAGACGATCGGCCGCACCAGCATCGACTATGCCCCGCCCGTCGTCGGGTCGGGGACCGATTTGACGCTGAACTCGACGCAGCTCGGCCACTCGCCGGCCGCGGGCAGCCTCCCGGCGCTGCTCATCCAGCTCCCCGGCGCGGCGCGCGGCGCGGACGGCGTCGTCCACATCAACGGCGATCACGGCGACGTGAACTACATCGTCGACGGCGTGCAGATCCCGCAGGAACTCAACCGCAACATCGGCACCGAGATCGATCCGAACGACATCTCGTTCGTGAACATCCTCGAGGGCGCGTATCCCGCGCAGTACGGCGAGCGCTTCGCAGCGGTCATTGACGTCACGACGCGGAACGGCGCCGGCCCGGCCGGTTTCTCGGCCTCCGGCGACCTCGGCGAGTTCTTTTCGCTGGACGGCGATTTCGCGTATCACACGCCGGTCGGCAAAGGCAACCTGATCGTCGCCGTGCGCGGCGAAAGCGGCGATCGCGGCCTCGATCCGCCGAACCCGCAGTCGCCCCACAATCAGTATGTAAACACCAACGAATTCTTGCGGCTGACCGAACCGGTCGGCAACGACTTCCTGAACTTCACGGTCACCCATTCGTATCAGGCCTATCAGATCCCGAATGACGTCGACGGCGGCGAACCCGCGACGACCGACGACAACGAAATCCAAGACGACCTCTTCACGACGATCCAATACCGGCATCCGATCGGGGATCACGGCTCGTTCAGTTTCGGCCCCTCGTACAAGCGCTCGCACATCCAAGACTTCGGCGATCCGGACAACGACTTCACGTACGGCGCAGCGCTCAATCCCGGCAACCCGGCCGATTGCGCGAACGCGCTCGCGAGCGTGGGGCCGGTCGTGAACGGCATCCCGACGAATCCGGTCGCGAATCCGGCCGTCGCCTATTCGCCTTCGACCTGCGGCTTCTCGCTGAGCGCGAATCGAATCGCGATCGACTACGGCGGCGTCTTCGACTACGACAACAGCAGCGCGAATCACGACATCAAGTTCGGCGGTGATTTCGATGCCACGCATGTCGAGAAAGATTACGCGGTCTCGCTGCAGCCGGGCAACTTCCTCGCGCCGATCTTCACCCCCACAACGCCGGGCGCGCCGTATACGGTCGTCGATAACGCGCCCAACGTCGGCCATCTCGCGGCGTTCTATCTCCAAGATACCTGGAAGCTCGGCAGCGACTACCAGATCGATTACGGCGCGCGCTCCGACACGTTCTCCGTCTTCTCGACCGATTTCTCGACCGGGTTCGGCCAGATCAGCCCGCGCCTGAAATTCACCCGCTTCTTCGACAAACACAAGGCCAGCGTGTACGCCTTCTACGGCCGATTCTTCACGCCGTTCTCGCTCGAAGATGTCTCGCCGATCGCCGCCTACGCGCTCAACCTGCCCTTCGAGTCGAAGGTCGCGCAGTTCGATCTCAAACCGCAGCGCGATTCCGACTACGAGATCGGCGGCCACACGCCGCTGGGCAAGGGCGACCTCGGCGTGCGCGTAATGCAGAAAAATTCGACCGATCTCATCGACGACACCGAAGTCGGCGAGACGCTGCTCCACCAGGACATCAACTACGCGCTCGGGCGGATCGCCACCCAAAGTGCGTACTACCAGCAAAGTTTCACGCGCGCGGGCCGCTTCTACGTGTCGCTCACGCACACGTATTCGGTGAACAAAGGGTGCGAGACGCAGCTGCTCGCGCCGTGTTTCCCCGAGAACGTGAACGGCAGCCTCGATTGGACGCCCGCCGATCACGATCAGCGCGTCGACGCCACCTCGGGCGTCACGTTCAACGACGCGCACGGCGGCTGGATCGGGATCGACGGCGAATACGGCAGCGGCCTCTCGACCAGCCTCAACCCGACCGGCGGGATCACCTGCGCCGGCCCGGGCTACACGGAGAACATCGGCGGCCCGTGCAAGTTCACGCCGCATACGACCTTCGATGTGGTCAAGGGCTTCGCGCTCTCACCGACGGCGACGCTGGTCGTGAAGTTGACGAACATCTTCAACGACGAATATCTCGTCACGTACCTCAATGCGCAGGGGAATCACTACGCGGCCCCGCGCGAACTCTCGGCGGGGATTCAGTTCAAATCGAAATGATCGCACCCGAACTCGACGGCGAGACGCTGCTCGCGCAAGCGGCGGCGCTCGTCGAGGGCGAACGCGACTGGGTCGCCAACGCCGCCAACCTCAGCGCGCTCGCGGGCACGCAGATCCCCGGCCTGAACTGGTCGGGGGTCTACGTGCAGAAAAGCGGCGTCCTCGTGCTCGGGCCGTTCTACGGCAAGCCGGCCTGCGTGCGGATTGCGCTCGGCAGCGGAGTCTGCGGGACCGCGGCGCAGCAACGCACGACGATCGTCGTACCGGACGTGCACGCCTTCCCCGGTCACATCGCCTGCGATCCCGCCTCGCAATCCGAGATCGTCGTCCCGTTACTCGCTTCCGCGGATTCCGAGGATCGAACGGGGCGGCTCATCGGCGTGCTCGACATCGATAGTCCGCACCTCGCACGCTTCGGCGAAGCCGAGCGCACGTTCTTCGAAGCACTGGCTTCGCTGCTCGTCCGCAGCTCCGATTGGCCTGATGACGAAGCGTGACGTCGCGAGCCGTCCTCGCCGGGATGATAAACGCTACCCGACTTGACCCATAAAGGTCAGGATCGCCATCCAGCCGCCGAGCGCGACGCAGACGACGGCGATGCCGATCGCCACGACGTTGCCCAGCGCCGAATTCACACGATCGCCCAAGATCTTCTTGTCGTTCGAGAGCACGAGCAAGAAGCCGAGCACGAGCGGCAGCACGAACGCGTTGAAGGCCTCGACGTAGAGCGTGATTTTGATGAGCGGCAGATGCGGGACGAGCACGATGAGTGCTGCAACGACGACCATCGCCGCGTAGAGTCCGTAGAACCGTTTTGCCTCCGTGCAGTGGAAGTCGAGCGAGCACGGCCAGCGGAACGCCTCGCCGAACGCCCACGCCGTTGCGAGCGAGACGACCAGCGCGCCGAGCATCGCCGCGCCCATCAGCGCGGCGCCGAAGGCGATACCGGCCCACTTCGAACCCGTCAGCGGGACGAGCGCGAGCGCGGCGTGTGCGGCGTCCTCGACCGACTGATGGTGTACGAAGAGCGTCGCAGCGGTGGTGACGACGATCGCAACCATGATCAGCTGCGTTGCGACCGCGCCGATCGCCGTGTCGACGCGCGCGTGCGGCAGATTGGCGACGGTCAGTTTCTTGTCGACGGTCGCCGACTGCTGGTAGAAGATCATCCACGGCATGATGACGGCACCGATGTTCCCGGCGATCAGCAGCAAGTAGTCGCGATTGCCGAGCGGCTGCGAACCGAACAGCCCGTCGTGGACGATGCTGCCGGCCGACGGATGCGCCGCGAACGCGGCGGGGATGAACAGCAGCTCCAAGAGGCACAGCGCGAGCGCAGCGTATTCGGCGCGCCGGTATTTCCCGGAGAAGACCACGGCGATCAGCAACGCCGCCGCGGCAAGCACCATCGGCACGACCGGCACGCCGAACACCAGCGCCGCGCCGGCAATCCCGATGAATTCGGTCACCAGCGCCGCGAGGTTCGTGACCAGCATCGTGCCGAGCGAGAGCCACGCCCAGCCAAGGCCGTAGCGCTCGCGGATCAGTTGCGCGTGCCCTTTGCCGGAGACGGTCCCCAGCCGCACGGTCATCTCTTGCACGATGAAGAGCGGGATGATCAGCAGCACCTGCAAGAGGATGAGCTTCATCCCGAACTGCGCGCCCGAGGTGGCCGCGGTCGTCACGCTGCCCGCTTCGGTATCGGCAAACGCGACGATGAGACCCGGTCCGGCCGCGGCGAGATACTTCCAGAGATGCCCCGACCGTTTCGGGCGCGTGGCGGACGGCGAAGCGGGGGCGTGAACTGCGGCCATGGGTCTCCCTACAAGCGTACTTTGCCGGACCTAGCGATTATAGTAGGTTCCCCTAATTCAAGCCTGCCACCATGCTCGGAATCGGCACCTCTGGCGGCAGAGGGCCGGAGGCCGCCGACAAGGCCGGGGCCGAGCCGAGCCGAAGGCCGCGAGTGATGGGGGTCTCGCGTCAGCCCGGCGGTCCGGCCTCGGAGGAGGCGGCGGCCTTCCTCGAACGTGCGATGGAGCAGTACGGCAAAGCCGTCTACAACTTCGCCTTCCGGCTGACCGGCAACGAAGCCGACGCCCGCGACCTCACGCAGGACGCGTTCATCCGCGTCTACCGCGCCTGGCGCAGTTTTCAGCCGGGTACCTCCTTTTTGTCCTGGGTCTACCGGATCGTAACGAATTTGTACCGGGATGAACTTCGGCGCAAGAAAGGGCGTTTTCTAGAAGAGCTGCCTGAGGATAGTGCCCGCCAGGATTACGGGGGAGAGCGACCTCTCGCGGTCGACCCGATCGAAGACTACATGGCCGGCCAACTCGGCGGCCCGATGCAGAAAGCGCTCGAACATCTCTCGCCCGACCAACGTCAAGTGATCGTGCTGGCCGATATCGAGGAATATAGCTACCAAGAAATTGCCGACATCATGGGGTGCTCCATCGGCACCGTCCGTTCGCGGCTTCACCGCGCGCGGGCACTCCTTCGCCGCCTCATGATGCGCGCCCAAGCCCGTAACGAACTATGACGCATCACTATACGAACGAAGACTACATCGACTATCTGCACGGCGAGCTCGCGCCGACGGACGACGCACGCCTGCACGAACATCTGCTCGTCTGCGAGACGTGCCGCGCGGCGTACGAAGCCGAAGCCCGGCTCGGTGACTGGCTGCGCCGCGCCGCGCGCGACGACGAACGCGACCTGCCGCCGATGCTGAAGGCGCGCGTATGGGAGACGATCCGCGACGTGCGACCGTCGCTGGGCGAGCGGCTGCGCGCCGCGTTCCGGCCCGCGCTCACCCTGCCGCTCGGCGTCGCGATGGCGGCGCTGGTGTTCGTCGTCTATCCGTCGGTGCACCAGCCGGGTGCAGCGCCCGCGGTTGCGGCGTCGTACTACCTCGACGAACATGCCGCCGAAGGACAAGAAAATCCGCTGGCCGATCATCCCGTCGCCGCGATGGTCGTGACCGCAAGCGACACATCCTCCGATGCCCCCGGCCCGTAGGGTTCTCGGCGCGAGCGTTCTCGCAACGCTCGCGCTCGCCGTCGGCGCGGCCGCCGCACCAGGCGATTCCCCCGAGGCGCTCGTCCTCGCCGCGCTCGACGCTCCGCACCGCGTTTCGTACGAAGGGCAGGAGCAAGTCACGCGTTGGGGAGCGACCGCGGCCGACTCGACGATCGTGCGCGTCGAACACAAAGCACCGGACCGGTTCCGGCGTACGTATCTCGCCCCGGAATCGATCTACGGCGAGTACGTCGTCTCGCGCGGATCGCTATCGGATAAGGTCGAGCCGAAGAACGCGCGCGTAGTCCTCACCAACAATCCGGCGCTCGCGAATGCGGCCGCGCTCGCCGACAACACGACGCTCGTGCGCAAGAACTATACGCCGGTGCTCGGTTCCGAGGAGACGGTCGCGGGCCGCAAAGCGGCGACCGTGGCGCTCGTGAACCGGTTCACCGGCGAACGGTTGATGCGCCTATGGATCGACGAAGAGACGCACATCATCCTCAGCAAAGAGAGCTATCACCGTGACGGGTCGCTCGAGTCGCGCGTGCGTTTCGATCAGATCCGCTACACCAGCGACATCCCGGACTCGCTCTTCACGCTCGACGTCCCCGCCGGGTACCATTCCGTGCAGGGCCGCACCTACGGCGATCCCTCCGGCGAGATCGGCAAAGCGATTTCTGCGGCGGGTTTTACGCCGATCGGTCCCAAATATTTGCCGGACGGATTCTCGATCATCGGCGCGGACACATCAAGCGTCAAGACGATCAAGAGCTTGCATCTGCTCTATAGCGACGGACTCCGCAACCTCTCGCTCTTCGAGAACGATCGCGCGGCAGCCGCCGACTTCGGCGCGCTGCAACCGATGAGCGCTTCGTTCGACGGCCACACGGCGCAGTACGTCAAGCAAGGTCCGACGACACTGCTCTCCTGGCACCAGCGCGATCTCGGGTTCACGCTCGTCGGCGACCTCGATCTCAAAGAATTGATCGAGATCGCCAAGAGCATCGTTCCCTAGCCCGTTCTTAGCTCGGGTTCGCGGGGGCGCCCGCATTCGCGCGGTGCATGGCGTGCAGCGTACGGCGAAGTTGCGTTTGCTGATCGGCGGTGAGGACGCCGTTGATCTGCGCGCGCATCTGCTTCATGTTGGCACGCCGGGTCGGCTGATCGGCGTTTTGATTCGCCGCCCGCGTCTGCTTCATGATGCCGGCGATCTGGCGCCGCTGATCGTCCGAGAGATTGAGGCGTTTGAGCGCTTGGCGCAGGCCGGCGCGATGATGATGCGCGGAGGCTGCGGCGTCCGGACCACGTTGCGGCTCGGTTTGCTGCGCTTGCGCGGGGGCCGGATTTTGCTGTGCGCAGGCGGCGACCGGAACGAGAAGGCCGGCGGCGAGAGCGATGGCTGAAAGATAACGGAGAGACATTTGGTGCTCCTGAGTGAACGGATCCGAAGGGACCCGTGAATGATACTCAGGATACGGCCGCCCGCGTTGCCGCGTTGTTAGCGCAGTATTAATTCCGTTTTGCGACGCTTACAGAACCGCGCGAATCGCTTTGTCGAGGACGGCCTCGGGTTGTTCGCCCTCGGTCATCGACGTGATCTTCTTGTTCTTGTCGATCACGATCAGGGTCGGGAACCCGCTGCTCAGATACAGTTTCGCGACGGTCAGATCGGGATCGAACGCGACCGGGTATTGCACGCCCAGGCGCGCGACGAAGTTGATCACGTCGGCTTGCGTCTCGGGGCTATTGCCGTCCATCCCGGCTTTGTTGCCGTCGACGCCGACGAACTGCACTTCTTTGCCGTAGCGCGCATAGAGCGTGTTGATCGTGGCGACCTCACGCTGGCAGTGCGGGCACCAGGTGGCGAACACTTCAAGGAACACGGGCGTTTGGGCGGTGCTGAGCGTGAACGGGCCGGCGGTCGTGGAAACCGAAAAATCCGGTGCGGTGCTGCCGACCTTCAAACTCGTCTGCGTGAACGTCTCGGTCGCCGCCTCGGGGACGGCAAACGGGTTGAACTTCGTATAGCCGACGGCGACGATCAACCCAAGGGCGATGACGCCCATCGTGATGTAGAGGATTGGGCGGCGGCGATCGGGGGGTGTGGACGCACGGGCTTTCATATCGTCGGTGCAATTCGCCGATCGACGGCGAGCATCCCCGGGCCGCGCAGCGCGACGAGCACGCCGACCAGCGCGAGTGCGGCGTCCCGGCCAACCTCGGGCCACGATGTGACCGTTTGGTCGTTCGGTCCAAAGCAGCCACACGAAAGCGAGAGGCCGCGGGCAACCGCGGAGGCGATCGCCGCGGCGAAGATCAGCAGTTGGATCGTCGCGATCCAACCCGCCAGCCGCGCGTAGAGGCCGATCACCAGGTACCCGCCGAGCAGCACTTCGAGAAACGGCAACAGCAACGCCATCGGCGCGATGATCGGTTGCGGCACGATGCCGAAGGCGGCGATCTGCGCCGCGAAGTACGCCGCGTGCCCGATCTTGGCACCGCCCGCGACGATGAACACGCCGCCGAGGAAAACGCGTGCGATCAGCACGATCGCGTTGATTGCGTTCGTGCCGTTCATGCGGCGCGCTCAACGGCGTCGACGATGGCGGCCTGCGCCGGCGGCAGCGATGCGGAATCGGTGGCCTCGACGGCCGTGCCGTCTTCGTAACCGCGGATCGTCTCGATCACGCAGCGCGCGAGCGTCTCTGGGTCGTAGCCGCCTTCAAGGACGAAGAGCGCGCGGCCGGCGCACGACTCGACGGCGATTTCGCGCACGAGCCGCCCGAGTTGGCGCGCTACGCCCGGGTCGACGCCGAGATCGCCGACCGGATCGCCCGCGACGAAATCGTATCCCGCGCTCACCACGAGCACGTCCGGCCGCAGCGTGCGCGCCAGCGCGCGCAGCGAGCGAACCCAGATGTCCAAGAATGCCTCGGTTGCGATCCCGGTGACGGGGAGCGGCACGTTGACGACGGTGCGTTCGGGCGAGACGTGATTGTCGCGCGCGAATCCCGTGCCGGGGTAGGCCGGCGCGGCATGCGTCGAGAGATACGCGACGCGAGCATCGGCGAGCGCCTCGGAGCCGTTGCCGTGATGGTAGTCGATGTCGGCGACGAGCGCGCGACCGCCCGTTTGCGCGGCGAACGCGCGCGCGGCGACGAGCGCGTTATTGAAGACGCAGAAACCCATCCCGCGCGCACCTTCGGCGTGATGGCCGGGCGGCCGGACGAGGGCGAACGCGGCGCGGCGATCGCGGACGACGCATTCGAGCGCGGCCAGCGCCGTCCCGGCCGCGTAAGCCGATGCGTCGAAGGAGCCGGCATCGATCGCCGTATCGCCGGTCGAGAGCAGCGTAGCATCACCCGCTTCGAGGGCGCCGCATTCGCGGCGCACGAGTTCGATGTACGCCGGCGGATGCGCGCGCGCGAGCTCGGCGACCGTCGCCGCGCGGCCCGCGATCCGTTCATCGAACATCCCCGCGCGTTCGAGCTCGCGCGCCGCCACGCGGACCCGGTCGGGCCGCTCGGGATGAGCGACGCCGGCCAGGTGCCGGGTGAGAACGTCGTCGTAGGCGACGAGCATCGCTTAGTGCTGCGAGCTTCCCTTTGTGCTCGCCGAGGCGGTCGACTTCTTCGCCGGAGGCTTCAGCTTGGCTTGAACTTCGGCGATCTTCTTGTCGACCTGCTTGCGCGCGATCGAGCCGTCCGTCGTGAACGGCCGGAAACGTTTGAACGTCGCCAGCGACTTGTCGAGCTGGTTGCTGTTCTCATAGCAGTCGCCGAGCACGTAGAGCACGTTCGGGTTGGACTTCGTGAACGACGGCTGATTCCGGTCGACGGCTTCGTAGATCACCGAGCACTCTTTGTAGTTATGGCTCAGATAATCCGACTGCGCCAGGCCCAAGAGCGCGTCCGCCGAGCGCTGCACCGCATACGACTGTTTGAACGCGGCCGCGGCTTTGTCGAATTGATGGTTGGCAACGTACGCATTCGCGAGGGCCAGCCACGTTTTCGGATCGTCGCCCGAGAGTTGGGTCAAGCGCAAGAAGTACGTGATCGCTTTGGGAAGATTTTTCGCTTGACCGTAGTAGTCGCCGAGCCGCGCGGCGGCATCGGGGTAGTTGTTGTCCGGGCCCGCGGCGGTCAGCCACTCGCGTTCGGCACCGGAGAGATCCTTGGTAAACGCCAGGTAGTCGCCGTAGTTGAGGTGCGCGAGCGGTTCTTTCGGATAGGTCTGGATCGCGAGGCGGTACTCGTTGTCCGCCTCGGCGTTCATCTTCTCGACCGCATATACGTGCGCCATTTCATCCATGATCGCGACGCGATCCGAATCCGACGACATCTGCGTGAGGACCGCATTGTAGAGCGCAACCGCGCCTTTGACATCGTGGCCTTGCGCGAGAATGCGCGCCTTGCCGAGCTCCGCGCGCTGATTCTTGGGATCGACCGCGAGCGCACGATCGTATTCGGCCGACGCGAGCGCGATCGCTTGCTGGCGTTCGTACGTTTCGGCCTCGATCAGGAACGGCTCCGGATCCTTCGGATCGAGTTTCGCCGCCGTCTCGAGTTGCGCGCGCGATTCGTCGTACTTACCCTCGTTCGCGAGCACCTCACCGTAGGTTAGAAACGCTTCTTTGTCGTTAGGGTTGAACTTGGTTGCGCGGACCGCGATCCGCTCGGCATCGGAGCCGCGATTCGCCGAGAGGTACATGTTCGCGAGCGCGCTCAACACCGAGATGTTGGTCGGTTCGAGATTGCCGGCTTGCTCGAGATCGGCGAGGGCTTCTTTTTGCTTCCCGAGCTGACGCAGCGAGATGCCTTCGAGATAGTAGACCTGGGCCGATTTCTGGCCCATGGCGATCAATTTTTGGGTGAGGCCGACCGCGAGATCGGGGCGACCCGTTTGGAAATAGTCCTGCGCGAGCAGGTTGAGCGCGTCTTTGTCGGTCGGGTTCTTGGCGAGAATCCCTTGCAGACGCGGGATCTGCACGTTGAGCGGTTCGGGCGTCGCCGTCGGCGATGGCACGGGGGACGGCGAAGGCGATGGGGCCGCTTTCGCGGCGGCAATCGCGGGCGCGGGCGCGCCCGCGGCAAACGCGGCGAGCACGAGCGCGAGCGCGACGAACGCGCTACGGAACACGGTTCCGGGGGACCAAACGTTCACGGAGTCGACTTTCTGCACGCGTCAGGCGTGGACGGCCTTGGCGTCACGGACGCGTTTGGCGAGTTCGGGGACGATGGCAAA
>Ga0116229_10008205_pt1 | contig 16293 bp, 10 predicted proteins | sample S1TSphgellanicum_3_FD_87313 | JGI IMG/M metagenome (GOLD analysis project Ga0116229, IMG submission 87313) | Host-associated microbial communities from peat moss isolated from Minnesota, USA - S1T2_Fc - Sphagnum magellanicum MG | ecosystem: Host-associated > Plants > Peat moss > Unclassified...
ATGAATTGACATGATCTGCACCTGATGAATCTCGCGGGGATGAGCGGGAAGTTGGGGAGCTCTCAGCTGGGGTCGTGAGCGTGTTTTTTCCGTGGCCAAATTTAGCTAATTTCCTCAAAATGGGTGAAAATATTCTGGTTTTTGGGGGGTTTTCTAGCCAGAGATTTCAACAATTTTTTTTGACAATCTATTTCTCTCACAAAGTTCTAGCATGGAGCCAAAAATGTGAAAATTTGTTTAAGAAATTGACTTTCATACCTGGTCTGTAGGCAAATTCTTTTAGTGAATCTCTAGTGGATCAGCGGGAATCTTTAGCTTTAATGTTCTAGTGGATGATCGCCAGTTTGGCAACATCACAAAATTGGAAGAAAAAAACCCCACGGTGCAAGTCAAGCGAGAGCTGCTGCATGAGTGTTGTTGGGGATTAGACCGCCAAGAAGAATTGAATCATTAATGATACCCAAGTAGTATGCCGAGTTTGCCGACCAGTTAGTAATTTTGTTCTCAAAAGTCAATGCATCACTCATCCCGCCTGCATACATTCGCACAAAATGGTGCCCGCACAAAACGAGGAATACGGTCGAGTTGGGCGCCGGAAGTTAGGGTAGTTCCGGTGGCTGCGTGGCGGTTCCTTTTGCGCACCGCTTGGAACCCTCTCCTCCTCCTGTATGGCCGCCAAGCCCACCACCCCGTCCTCCCTCCAGCCCCACCCACTCCCACAAAACAAAACAACTTTCGAAATCCCGGAATAGATAGTAGTGCAATAAAGGTATTCTTGGTTAATTACCTCGGATCCTGAACCGCGCACTCCTTCTCCTCCTACTCCTCCTCCCGCCTTGTCCCATGCGTGCAGATCATCATCTATATACCCAGATCCATTTTTATAAAGAACTTGGAAAGACCTGGGCATATGCAGCCATGATCTTTCCATTGAGGAGAGAAGATGTAATATTATGTCTAATCCTTGAGAGTGGTGTGGGGAAATTTTGCCTCCTTATAGGAGTAAGATCCCTACCACTCTTCAGGAGAGTAGCTGTAAGAAACCTCCACCTCCTATGTCATGTGATCTATCTATGTTTTCAGTTCATGATAACTTTAGCTTTGTGCTATTCCATTAGTAATGGCCACAGGTGGAAGACATATTTCACAAGCAAAATTATGCAAGATTTGTGAGCTTGTCAATGGTAGTGATAGTTAGGGTAAAGTTGTAGAGTACAGGGCCTAGGACAAGGTGATATGGGGAGTGTCCAATATTAGCATTTTTATCATGTCCCTACCTTAAGACTTCACCTTACACTAATTTCACTCACATTGACCCACCCACACATCTTGAATAATATTATCATAGCCTAGAGTCAGCTTCCACATTGACAAACGAATATTTATATTTCTTTCAAAACATCATCAATTAGTTTCTAGTTTTTCAAATTATTAATGTATCATGATCTAGAATGGTTCACTATGAAAATTTTGTCAATATGAGTCTCTAAAAGTGAAATTATTTAGATTGTAGTCTACAATAATTATTATGATGGTTTTCAACACCTTTAGTCTCCTATTCTCACCAAAAACTTGTTTCAATATTTAGAGGATTATTTAATTATGAAACTAACTCTAGGGTAAGGTACTTGTGAAATCTGCACTCTTGGCCTGTGCTTGTTGCGAGGGCAACTTAGATCTAGTGTTTGCCACCCATGTTGGTCATATCATAACTCATAAGTTATAACTCATGTTGCATGGAAGCAACATAGGCAATATGTCCCAAGAGGTTAAACCATTTCATCGGGCAGGGCAGCCCAAAAATTTGTGGCCCATGCCCACCTGGGCACCTTAGCTAACACACTGCCTACACATCTTGGGTACTTGGGCAAGGGGCTATGGTATTGTTGGTTCTAGGGTTCAAGTCTGATCCCAGTCCCAATTTTCCCATATGGTCAATGACTGTAGTCTAGGTATCCCATACTAGAGACCCAATTCAGAGATTGCACTTGAATAACCAGTCAAGATGCTGAGACTGATAAACACTAATCTAATTACTTGTGGGGTTGTTCTCTCTCTCTCTCTCTCTCTCTCTCTCTTTCAGCCCCTAAAGAAAAGAACTGGCACGTTAAGGTTGGGTATATGGACCCTTGAATGGGAATTCTCATAAAGTCAAACAAACAACCTTGAACCATCAACTCTGAAAGAAATCAAAGAATGTTCCAGTGATGGGCTATTCTCTGGTTTTTCTGAAATCTGTCAGGTTCGAGTTTTAGAAGAGACTGTAAGCCTAGGCATAGGTTTTTCTTTTAATTTTTTTTGCCTACAAGAGACCTGGGCAAGGTTTCAAAACTTTGAGAAAAACAATTTTGCCCAGTTCTCACACACATTTCATATCAGCTGGTTTTCACATACCAATTGTCAAAAGTTTGATTTTTTTTAACATGAAATTTTATCAATTAAAATAACAAAAAGTGAAAAATATAGAATTTTTTTCTTCCAACAAATTTTTAGATGTCCACAACTTCACCCCATTCAAATGAACTTTCAAACTCTTCTTACTCTTCCTCTAAATTTAGATCCTTTTCAATTAACTCCACATATTGGAAAGTGATTTTCAATTAACTTTAGGATCACTTGACATTCACAAAAATTGATTTTTTAAAATTATTCAATTATAAATGACATTTCCTTAGGTCTATAAGAATGTAGATTAAAAATAATTCAATTGTGATTTTATGATGCTTAGGATTTGGTGGGCCAAAAAATCAACAGGATGAAACATGGTTTCACTTATGTTGACAATTTGTTCAAAAATATCCAAATGAAAATCTTCATCAACTACTTGCTCTACACATCCAACTTCAAATTTTTCCATTGGATGCAAATAATGATGGCATTTCAAAAGCCTATTATATAAGAATTGTTCATCATATTCCACAACAAAATTCACACCTTCCTCATGATCAATTAAAAATATAAATTAATGAATACTTTTAAACCTTGGCTCTAGCATAAAAAACATGTTGTGAATTTTTTTTTTTCATATCTTTTTTAAAAGATTCCAAAACACCCCAAACGTCCTTTTTGATGTTGAACACAAACAAAACCAATTTAAGAAAAACTGCAAAATTGTCATCAATCAAATTGACTTGGCCTAATGGGTTTATAACTTATTCCCCAAATTTTAAAAACATAGTAATGGCAAACTACAATGCATTAAAAAGTAACCAATGGCTACTAGATTGATTCAAATCACAAGCACTCACAACAAAAGCAAAAGAATCCACAATTATTTTTAAAATTTGTGAAATAAAAAGAAGTAGCATTCTTCTATTGATTTTGACAATATTTTGTTTGTTATTTTGCAAAAGGATAATAACATCTTTGAGTTGTAGAGCCTCTTGGAACATAATGATTTTGCGAACAAACCTACAACCAAAATTATAAGTGCAATTTCATTATTTTCAACTAATTCAAATAAAGAAAATTCAAATACAAAAAATCAAATTGTAAAAGATTAAATTTTACTTTGTTTTCATTAAAATGTTTAGTTTTTTGGGGTGAAGATTAAAATCTCCTCAAGCTTTGTTTTGGAATTTTATCTACTTTTCTTAAGTTTGTTGAAGCAAGTTATAAAAAATTTAAAATTTTATCATGCAAATTTGATTGAAAAAAATTTCAAAATTTTACAAATTTTGTCATTAATTGTGACATAGTAGCATGTTTAAAAGAAAGCATGGCCAAAAAAAGTACCCTAAAACCTTTCATCCAACCTAAAACTTCACACACTATGAAAAAAAGGGGCCTTTTACAACTAGCCTTGCAATTCAATTTTTGAGTTACAATGACCACTTGCAACTCGTTGTATTTATATGTTGTGAATGCTAATGGACAAGTTACATGAATTGTAGAATTGCAACTCATTACATATGGTGCAACTCATTGCAACTGAATTGCAACTCTTTCAAAACAACTCATTTTCAACTACTATGCAACTCCATAACTACACCCATGATGTCATGTTGACATCATTAATTGTGATCCATCTATTAAATTATGACACATGGCACTAAGAAGATTTTAACATATAATTTTATTTTTTTTTTCTAAATATTGATTTCCATCATCCATTATGATTATTAATGATGGTCCAAAATTGTGACACATGGCACAATCAAAATTGCCACATGGCATATTAATTTTATTTTTAAAAAATAAATATTTTTTTGGTAGCTAAATAGTCATACATAATCATAGGTACGTAAGTTAGTAGGTTTTAAAACTTACATACCTATGTATTTACCTAGGATATTTTTTCAGCAACTTTTTTTGTATATTTTACCATGCTTTCACCCTCATATAGTCATACTGTAGTGACAAAGATGACTAAAGGTATATGATTAATGGACATATGACTACATGTAATGAACATATATGACTACATGGTCCTATATTAGGACATAGCAGGAAAATGTCTTAGTCATGAAAGACATGTTTTAGTGTTGTGACATTCCCAACATATGTACACACAAATGGGTTTTACAAACCAAAGATAGGTAATTTGTTATGTACCTTTAAAGTTTTATGTATTTTTTGCTCAAATTAATGAATATTGAATTTAATTGCCATCAACAAAACAATCACAAGTTTGTGTTGCAAATTAATATAAGTAGGTTTATAAGTTGGCCTATTTTTTTATCTACTTAACCTAGCCTACCTACCTAGCATAGGTAGGTAGGTTTAAGCTAAGTAGCTAGCTAAGCAAGCCTAGGCTAGAAAGTAGGTTAGGTTTTTAAATCCTATTTTATTTCAAAAATTGAACCTTTAAAGGTCCAGCCTAATTGATTGGTTCATCCCAAATGGCACTTGGTATTTAATGTTCTTTGTATATTTTCAATGTTCTAGTGCACTTATATAGTTTCAAAACTTGAAAACAAATACAAAATATATATGGGATAAGTTTTTACTTGCAATCTAGTTACAAACTATATGTTAACCAACAACTACGTTAGGTTAGGCTAAATTAAACACTAGGATCTTAATTATATAGAACTTCAAAAAATGTACATTAAAACATTGGTTCTTCCAAGAAACCTATCAATTGTTTTAAATTTTTCAAAATTTATTGAATCCTAGGGTGAAAACACATTATGGTGGTCAAAGATTGTTGTCACAAATACTATTTTTTGAAAATGCATGTATTTGAACTTCTACCAAGTTTATATTGAAACTTTTTTTTACAAATAATACTTGGAAGAAGGTAGTTCAAAACCCAAAGAATAAGATTGTAAAAAATAATCCCACTCCAAAATTGATATCAAATGATTGAAAAGTATATTAATGAAAAAATTGTAATCATACCAATATACTGCAAAGTGCAAATCTACTTCAAAAACCATTCAAATGATTACCAAACTTGATGAAGTACTCAATCATATATTACATGTAAATTCATTATCTGATTTTAATTATATATGAAAAGTTCCACTCATGTGATTTCACAAAAAACATCTAAATGAGGTTTTTCATTCAAACAAGCATAAATGTGTGAATACATAATTTTTTTTGAAAAAGCACTATCATTTGAAAGATAACAAAAATTGTGAAGGAGGTTTTGTGTCAAAAATTCATTTTTAGTGTTTCTCAAAACACTAATGAAATGAAAAAAAATCTAGCCCCAAAATAATACAAAATGTAGTAAAAAAATGAGTACATTTTCTTACCCAAAATGTACCATTGTAGTGTGCTTTCACCCCCTACTTATTACACTACCTAGGTAACATTGAATAACAACCTATGTAAGTGGGCAGTATCATAAATAAGTAAGTAAGGGAAAAATTCACCACAAAGGATAGATGGTAAGTAGTCTGAAAATAGTTTTATTTTGGGTTTCAATTTTGTAGTTAACCATGGTGTTAGCTCAATAATTGCTTATTTTACCACCTACCTATTAACAACTTGTACAAGTGAACTAATAATTCACTTGTTAAAAACACTTGTGGGTTGTTGGTAGGTGGGTAGTGGAAACAACCCATATATGCCATTTACCCATATTATTAATGATAAATGAGTGGTAAGTTGATGTTACAACTACAAACTTTACATTCACATATGAGATGGAAGCTACCACAAAAACAAAGGTGGCATCCTTGTTGGTAGTGAATATTAATTAAATATTAAGAGAAATTTTTCTAACATCTAATCTTCATGAAAACATAAATTTGCAATGAAATCCCCAATGTTATGTAAAATTACTACAAAGGGGCGCATAATTCAATGTTAAAAACCTCCCACCTTTAGAAAAAATGTAAAAATTCACATGCAAACAAGAGGTGTAGAATATGTGTAAGAGTATGTTCTATAAATTTCATTTGCAACACAAATGTGTCTTTGAATCTATTGTTAAACTATCTATTATATGCTTCAATTAAGGCATTTGTTTCATTTCTATATAGGACACCTATTACAATTCTATGGTTGCAAAAGATCAATTTGGAACTCCTTGACACCAAGCTTTCCAATTTCAGTGAAAGAAAGAAATCACGATAAGCTAATCCATCAGTCTTTTATTTCTTGTACTTTTATCCATTAAAGATAGATTCAATTCAAGCTTCAATGTCAACTTCGGCAAATTCAATTACATTTCATTACCTACATAAACACACAACATGAATAAGAACATACAATTTAAAAATTGAAAACAAAAAAATAATAATTCAATTTTTGTAAGATCTCTTCTTGGCTACCAAAATGCAAAATCCAATAAGAAGATTAAAAAGGGGATTGAAGATGAAAAAAGCTCCAACTTTTCAAGCCAAAAATTCATAGGATTTAGTAATGGAAAATTTTCCAATAAATCTCATTAGTTGAATTGGGAACTGAAAAAATCATTATGTTCATTCAAGTTAAAAAGTACTAATATTTTGTTGTGCTCAACCAAATAAATCTGCATGACCTACTTGAAATTATAATCACTAAATGAAAAAAGATTAATCCTTATGTAATGAAAGCAAGTTACATGGTCATCTAAACTAAACTAGCCTCCTTAGAAAAACAAGTGGGGAGCACTCAATGGCAATGTCAAGCAAATTTCCAACCACATGTCAACATGGGTTATAACAAGGAGTATTAGTCTATGAACATTCAAGATAAAGCTACATTACATTTTTTGCAACAACTTGACCAAGGGATGTGTACGAAATGATGAAAAATTACCAAATAGCAAACCAATATACCAACCACCTCATGTGAAAGATTTCATGAATGAAATGGACAATGTCTAAAAACCACTATGAGATTTGACAATCAAATTCAAACAATGTAATGATGAAACCATTGAATTATGAACAGGATTTGCAAATGCATCACCACAAGCCCTGCAACAATGCCCAAATTCACATCACACCCAACCACATTTGAATCCACAACCCAACTCTTAAAACATCCAAGTTCACAACCCATCTCACAATTTACAATACCAACGATTCTAACAACTCCAATGTTTCAACCAACAAATTAGGGTGATCAATTGGGAACATGTGTGTTAAACTATCCTACTTTGTAGCTGACAAATTCATGGTAGATGTAATTGAAATTTAAAGAAGTTAACGTTGGTTGATTCAATTGATTGAATGCATGAAACAACCCTTCTTATGGAAGACAGGTGATCAAAAGATCCAACGAGACTTGTTACGAAAGCAATTAGAACACTTCACTTGAATCAAAAGATATTGTGATAAACACAACCCAAATGAATTTGGTTAATGCCATTACCAATAAATGACACCAGTTTTGAACCCGTGACTTTCATAAATAGAGGAAACTTTAACACAAGGAAAACACTCAACACAAAATTGTAAAGGTTGAAGGTATTCACAAGGTTGCAATGAAGAACCATGAACAAAGTGGATGGCAAGTGGGTGGTATCATGCAATTTTTGACCTTAACTTCAATGTTGAATTGAACCATTTCAAAATAGAGTGATTGCATGTTGAGTGAAACCATTCCAAAACATATTGAATGGCATTCAAACAATAAACATGGTGATTGAACTCACTTAAAGTCACAAAAGATTCCATTATCCTCATAGGTATAAAGTTAAATCTTTATGTAATATTCTTCCTAAACATTCTTGGCAAGTAAAAGCACACTACTTTGGTCCCCCAAAATTGTAGTCACAAATAATATTTTGAAGTGCACTTGGGTGCAATCACAATCAAATGGGCCAATGGTGACAAAAGAATCACAAATGAACCTTTTGTGAACATTTTGACTAGTTTATAGAAAGGATTTTTTTGTAACATGTTTTGAAATATATTTATAATTCCCCCAATAAATTATATGATTTGGGTTAACTTTTTTTGAATATATATGAATTTTTTAATAGTGTACAAATTTTGTTAAATTCTACATTTCGCCTTGAAAAATGATCATAATTTCAATCATACTAAAATATGATAATTAATTTAAACTTTAATGTTTTGTATCATAAGTCACAATTTTGTTCATATGTCATACACATTATGACCCATTTACATCTAGCAAATGATTTTTTGAAGTTTGAACATTTTAAAATTATATTTTGAATTTTTGAAAATTTCAAATACCACATTGATTTTTAAATTATGAATGTTTTTAATATGTTGATGGTAGGTTATCATCATTTCATTTTTTTTCCCATCAAAATCTTTTTATTAAAAAAATCCTTATTAAATTAATGCTTTATAAAACTGATTTTTTGGTGTTAAAGTTCAAAAGTATTTTACTAAAACCAAAACTCAATTTATTAAATTAAATATTTTATAAAAAATTCTTCAACACTCATTATTAAGGCCATTAGGTGAATTATCAAATTTTGAAAGAAATAAAATAAGGAAGCAGAAGAAAAATCTTATTATTTTCCTTAGGTAATAAAAAAACTTCAACACAAAAGGGATTGTTGAATCTCAATAACGCAACCTCATAACCATTCTGCAAAAACAAATTTGAAGCAAACATGCAAGGAATAATACTTCCATACAAATAATTAAAATACTCCAAACCTATAAAGGAACAATCTACACATGGCAAAAAAAAGTAATTTTTCTTCAAAAAACATTCTCCTACATAGTCCACAAAGGGACGAAGTTTTAAGTACCTAAAAGAAAGAAGTTAGAAATGATGGAATAAACAGTTAGCACAATCCTAAAAAAATCATTCCTAAATATACATAATATAAACCAATAATATAAATCAGTTTTGGTGAAAGGTTTTCAATAGAATAAATTTGGTAAGGAAAATTAGTTCCAATAAAATATTGGTAACATACTAGTTTTGATAAAATCTACCTTCAATATTATCCCCCTTTCTAATTGGGATTATGTCCTCATATTTACATCCTTTACACTACTATTCCATAATCGTAATCTTCCATAATCCTACCCTAACATTTAGCCCTAAATCTTATGTTGCAGTAATAAAACTTAATGTAGTGGCAGCAAGGACAGCAGTTGATTTAGATTATACCAGAATCAAAATCCTTTCCTCAATATGGGATTCGACCATTGGATTGGCACGCTCGTCTTTGACTGTTGTGTTGAAAAACATCAAATTAGCTATTCCACTAGAAATAGTTATAACTTTTCAAGCATAGAGGCTGGAATGATTATAGCACCTTTGGCTTTGTCAAAATTGTCTACAATATTGGAAAAAATCCCATTACTAGAAATTATTTCGATTCAATAGGTTGCACTTTCGGTGTGACTATTGAACCCACCTCCATCTTCTCACTTTCACTTTGTTCCTCATTTCCATGCATATTGAATAGGGATGCAGATCCGGAGTGGGTTTGTGCTTCGCTGGAATCAAAAGGCAGCATCATTAGATGTGGCATGTCGCAACCCCACTTTGGGGCTAAGTGTGAGAATGCAACTCACACTCCCAAAAGTGGGAAAATGGAGTCCTTTGGGACTCTCAAAAATTCAGAAGATGATTTGAGGGGTCAAATCTCCTTGCCTTGGTGCGTTCCTTATATCAATGAAAAGGTCTTGAAGCGTAGATGCCCAAAATGGACTTGCATGGGCCATTTGGACATCTGCAGCCCAAGTTATGGGCAAAAGAAGGGCCAAGAATCAAACTACCAGTTTGACTCCCGACCACTAAAAGTCAAGAATCGACCTCTTCCCGATGTCGCCTCAAAGAGTGTGACACGGCGTTGGAAAGCTCTACAACTTTGGTTCAAACCTCGTCCCGATCCGAGTTCGAGGCGAGGAGCTATGAGCGTCCAAAGTCCCGGGACTCTAACCTGGGACAATTTCGGAACTCTAACTTGGGAGTCCCGGGAAAAAGAGCCATTTGGATGTAGCCTCGGCGGAGAGCTGCAGAGTATACTATATGGGGGAAGGTGGTGGCTTCCCCTGAGTCCGGGCCGTGGTGAGTCTTGTGTGTCAAAGTGCCCGTGGCTTGTCCCAACACCCAAAGGTGTTCCCGAATGCTAACTAACCCTCTTGTGGTTGGTTTTGGATGCAGATTCGAGCTTGATAATCTAGTCCCTCTTCCTAGTCTAATCCCAGGACTTCTAGCACGCCCTTCTACCCCCTTTTAGTGCCAGAAGTCGGGAACGACCCTCAAGTCCCAACTTTCCACAACTCTACATAATTGGACCCTCAAGTGGGTTCAACAAGGGAGTTGGGAGTGCGTCATGGCACCACTCATCGATAGGTTTTTAAATACAATTGATACAACTTTTCATCTTTCTAATGGGGCTCAAATATTTCCCAAATAAATTCGCCAACTTGTTCATTATATAGTTCCCACTATTCGACTTGACTTCTTTTACTTTTCTTTGATAAATCAAAAGTTTTGCCTTCATAAAGGCATGTTCCATCTTTAAATTGTTAATTTTTTCCATCCAATGGTGGTAAAAGTTTACAAGCTCCACCCTTTGCTTCAACGCCTTCGTTTCCTTTGCTAAAAAATCTAATTCCTCCTAAATCACACCAGGAATTTGTCAAACCTCCTCCAAATTTTGTTACAACAAAAAAATTTCAATTGACTACTACAACTATAGTTGCTACTTCTGCATGGTTTCAATAAGTGACTCATTTTGCCATTCCAACCGTTATACCTTCCCTTTTGTGAAAATAAGTAATTTTTCAATAAGGTTAGAAACTACTCCATCACCTTTCAATTGGCCTACTCTTGCTCCATAGCATGTTTGAGCTTAGCCCATTCTAAATCGATGGAGCCCAATTTCTTACCAATTTTGATAAAGCATTTGTGGAAATCCAGTACTTCATTTTAGTAGTTGGAATTTGCAATTTCCAACTCCTAAACCCTCTTCCTGATGCCTTCCAAGTTCTACAGCTTGGTCTACAAATGTTATATGGTAAGAGCATCCTGTTGGTTGGGCTTTTGTAGTTATAGCAACTAGCCTTTCAATCCATGCCTCTTGTAGGTTCTTCTACAATGTTTTCTCTACAACATCCTTTTTTTATTATGGCCAATTGAAAAGTTATTTAGATGTTTCCCACCATTTGGGCGAACTCTTTCGACCAAAATAAATGGTCTTCCAAAGTCTTCAATGAAGATAGAACCAAAGGAGTTAGGACATTTTCGGTTTTGATCAGTGGAGGAAAAATTCACCCCATAACAAAAATGAAATATTAAGGGGGTGGCAGTTTTTAGCTGCCTTGCTTGAATTATGTGCAAATGTTTCCACTAGAAAAGTATTTTAATGGAGTATCTAATTTTGGTATATGTCTTACCAAAATTGCCTTTCCTCCAAATGTCTATGCAACTAACTAGAAACATTTATAAGGGTTTGAATACCTATAAACATTGGATGCAGTTCTAGTTGAAGTTTTACATCAGAATTTGTTCAGTTTGAACTAGATTCAGATTTCACATTATGCCTTTCTTCTGTGGATTTGACACTTCCAGTGACCATTCCACCAAAGTGCACTTCCAGACGACAATATAGGATTGTAGGGATGAAGCTAGCCCAAATTTCAAGACCTCAACATTGGTAATAGTGTCATTGAAATTTCCAATTGCCTTGAGGTTTCTAGTTGGGTACTCATCCCATTGACTTCTTTGATGTCTTCCATCTACTCATTGAGTTCAATGGGTGTGTGTTGAAAATGCACTCTCGAAATTCTAATACTTCCTATAGCCTGAGGTTCTAATATTGCTCTAGGTACAATCATACTAACATGTACCATTAATAGTTGTATCCATTACTTAATGTTTTGAACTTTGGATTGTAAAAATAATAATAATAAATAAATAAAATATTTTTTAATAAAATGTTATTGTGAATACATTATGTACATATCATAAAAATTTGGAATAAAGTTTTTATACGTATTTTTCATTCATTAGTCTAATGAATGAAAAATATGTAAAAAGACTTTTAACCTCTTGTAACCATTGCATTTTGTAGCATATGCCTATAGCAATGTTGCATAAAAGTAACTTAAAGTTAATTTGGACACTAAAAGCACTTTGAAAATATTTCTTGATGACATATTTTGGAATTTTTTAAATATACACCTTAACATAATAATATTAAGATTTTCTAAAAAAAAATTAATGTTTTTTGGAAGAAGTATTAAAATATTCTAAGAATAAAGTAATGGTTTAAGGGGGCATGTGTGGCTCTTTACAGCATGGTTAGACCAATCTATTAGCACCTTCCTCTTCCTCATTTGATTCTGGTAGCATGAGTGTAGGGTCTACCAAAAACTAATTTTGGAGCAATATGTTTAACATTTGGCAATTTCGAATTCAATGTTATTTTTCCATATGTTGGGTTTTGTTGATGAAAATAGATTTTGTAACTTGCTGTAAAGGTTGTTGAAGCCTACAACAAACCACTTCACCTTCACCTTTTGTTTGGCCAACACCATAAAATTCATCAACTTCTTTGCCACATAGGTGACTTGTCAATTGCCCTTCAACTAGATTACCTAAATCAATGCCAGTAATTTGGCTACATACATTCCCTTGAGAAGGGAAACCTTCCAAACAATCAACCAATGCCTCCAATGGAGTGATTTTTCAGTAAATGGCTGCCTCTTTTTCTTTTTCCTTCTCCTTGGTCGGCTTGGGCAATAATTTGCTAATTCCTATTTCCGGTAGGTTGAAAATTTTAGCCATTGTCTTTTTGGTTATGAAAATTGGAACTCCTTACACAATTGATTATATAATTTTCGGATTGAACTGGGTGATGGCTTGCAAAAATTCCTTCACCAGTGGCTAGATTAGACCCAATTATACACCCAACAAATTAAAAATGTCTATGTGTTGAGCCCACTCTACATCTCTTCCAACAATCCATTGTTAGAACTTCTCCATCTCCAAAAGAATGATCTTTCCTCTACTTGAAAGAATCATTACCATTTCCTCTCTCTTTTTGTCCTCATGTTCGAATTCTAGTGCAATTTAACTACCACTTGGTTCTAATTTTAAACTTTCTCTCCTCTTCATCTTTTTTATCATCTCCTTGTAGATGTTTCACTTCATTTTCACCAACAATTAATTAGTAAGAATTTTTATAACATGAAAATACTAGAGAGAGAGGAAAACCTGAGTGAACAATTCCTTCTTTTATATTGAAGTTTAGGTAATTAAACTTGGTGCCAATTGCAGAAATCATTTCAAAAGTACAAATGAACTCCTATCCTTTTGGTGTTGGTTTGGATGAAAACACAATTAATCATGATTACATTAATTACAAAATCTTCCATTAGCAATTTTGGGATGGAATCTTCCTATGTGGATTTTATACCAAAATCAGTTTGTGCCAATTTTAAATAAAAAAGTTTAAAATCTACCCTAGCAGATTATGGGGTGGAATCTTTTATAAGGTATTCCACACCAAAAATTTCCTAGCTAATTCCAAATTGAAATTAATTGTTGAATTGAAATTTCCAATAACTTTATTTAAAAAGTTTCTTTTGGTGGAATTCCAACTTTTTGGTGGGTCCCTACTAAAATTCATTATATTGATAATCATTTCCAGTTTGGTATTTATGTATACCAATTTTCCAATGTCAATAACCAATTTTTTTCAGTTGATTATGGTTTTTAGTTTAATTTGATTTTCTATAGAATCATCTTGAAAATCTTCTCTTGAATCTTCCTTCTATTTTAAGTCTTTTTTGTTCTCTGGGTCCTCTTTGTGCTATCCTCCCCCTTCAATGGTAGCTTCTAGTCAGTAAGGTTTGAACTTATTGATGTTCACCAAAATGGGATTTGGTTCGAACTTATCAATGTTGACGAATAATACAATGTTGTTGGGGAAATAATATTATATTTTATACAAGCCAAACCACCGTTTTTTGAACTTTTCGGTGTGTTCATTTCTACCCTTTAAAAACCCAAAAATTGTGTCCCCCATAGAGAAATTCTTAATTTTGTGGTTTTGTTGAACCCATAATGTTATGTTCCATTGCCTTGTACCTGTCTGATTTCCTACCTCTTGGCAAGTTTCATCCAAGTGCTAAAATTTTACCATGTAACTAGTTAGGATACATGTAGGACAGAAGTCTCAGTTGGGATGTGAATTGCTCATGGGCAGCATGTATTTTGTTGGCATCAAAGGGTAAAGGCCATAAACTAGCTAAAATGGTGTGTGTTTAGTTGTTACTTTGAATGTTATATAATAAACATACAAAACCGTGTGTAGGTGCTCATCCCAATTGGTGCAATTTTCATTCACCAATTTAATAAACAATGAACCAATGACTTTGTTAGTGGATTCTACCTATCCATTACCTTATGGGTAATAAATGGTCAAGGTCATATGTCACAACAGAAAATGGTTTGTAAGAATCTCAATGGCATCGTTAAAAAAATGAATGCCCTAAACATTTACCAAAGTAAAAAGACAACCAAACCGTGTGAAAATGAATTCATAAATGACTTTTGCTGTCACAACCATTGTATTGGTGCACAATGCCTTTATTTCCACCCATTTGCTGGCATAGTTAGTGGCTACCAAAATATACTTGTTTCTGATATACCTACTTATGGGTTTGATTGGGATGACAAAATATAATCCCCATTTCATGAATGTTATTAATGAGTAGAAATCTCTAGACTAATTAATTCCATAGGCCTCATAATGACTACTAGTTACTAGTGGTAGACTTATTGTCCCTTACCCAAGGGGCAAAGTTAACTTGAGATTAAGTAATTCGGGTTGATGAATGGTTGGAAGTAATCCACCCAATCATCTAGGAGATTTCTAGGAAGGGATTAGGATAAAGGCCCTATTTTCTAGGGGTCAATCACACACAAAGTCCATACTTCTTTCTTCATCCTTCTCCCCCACTCTCCAATCACTTGGAGAGTGGAAGAGAAAAACAAAGAAATAAATATGTATTTTATGTGTGATTTTAATGGAAGATGGTTGAAGGATTTGAATTTCTTATGTTACGTTGATGTTCTATCAAATGTGGAAAGTAGAATTGTTTAGGTGATAAAAGTAGGATTTTTCATTAAACTAATATCTTTGCATTTATTTTAGGATAGAAAGTAAAAGGCTGACCACTAAGTAGTTTCTAGAGCCTTAAGTTATTGGCCGCCATAGGAGGGTAGCAATTAGTCTATGGTGGTGGAAATCAAAAATAGCAGACCAACAAGTTACCTCCCATAGGCTAAAAGGCACTATGGTAGGCAATAGGTAAGAACTACAAAGGGATAACAACCACTAAAAGAAATGTTGTCCATTCTAATCATATTTTTGCAACTACTATGCGACTAGTGTTAAAACTAACTTATTTTATGACTAGCAATGTGTTAATCTTACTTGTCTATGTAGTTGTAACTTATTATAGTTGCATTTGTGATTATAGGAAAGGTTGAACCAAATTTTAGTTGTAGATGCGATTATAACTGATGACTAATATGATTTTCATTGAAAATGTAAATGAAAAGTGAACAACGTCATCCAACTTAAAAAAGGCTATTATAACTTAGTTGGTAAATTAAGCTAGGTAAGCGTAATAGGTTACGTTAAACTAAATAGGCCTATGTACATTATAGCTTAACCTAGCTTGCATACTTAATTAATTGGCCTAAGTTGTCTATAGGTTATGGTAAGTTTGTTTATTAAGTGTAATTAATAGGTTGCTAGGTTATGAAAGTTAGACCTCATTAGGTTATGTCGCAACCCTAGCCTTGGCTTGCGACCAAGGCAAGGGTGTTGCAAGGTTGCGGGCCTATAAGTAGACCCGGGAGTCATATCACATGCTCCCGGGAGTGCAAAGAGTGTGAGGGAGTGAACCCTCACACTCCCAAGTGAACTCCCATGTTGGGAGTTGATGA
>Ga0116229_10008206_pt1 | contig 16287 bp, 9 predicted proteins | sample S1TSphgellanicum_3_FD_87313 | JGI IMG/M metagenome (GOLD analysis project Ga0116229, IMG submission 87313) | Host-associated microbial communities from peat moss isolated from Minnesota, USA - S1T2_Fc - Sphagnum magellanicum MG | ecosystem: Host-associated > Plants > Peat moss > Unclassified...
TAAGGTAGTTGGTGGCTTGTAATGCTTTGGAATTTGGAAAGGGTGGGATTCTCAGGGTTTGGGGTAGAATTTTTTTTTTTTTTTTTCAAGTCTCCAGGTCCCTTCGATCACTGACCACCTTATGTGGACATTTTTTGGAGACTTCATCAACTCAGGGTCCCAATCTTCATCAACTTAGGGTCCCTATCTTTGTCTTGTTACCGCTTTACAAGTACACAGACCCCTTTCCTTTGGCGTTCTCTGGAAAAGAAAAAGAAGGTGAAGAACGTGGCTCTCCTTGGAATTTGACAACCTGCAGCAAACGTGAACAAGATTACAGATTGAAGTCAAAATTTCAATGTTTATTTCTAATAAACACTTTACAGCAACCAAACTAGAAGCAAGTCGCACTGTGGCCTGGCCTTTTGCAAATTACTTAGCCATAAAGCACTTGCAAAAAATTTCTAGTTTACCTGGAGGGCACCATTTCCAGCAGAATTTCTCCTTTGTAAAGGCTGGGGCATTTTGAAAAATGAAATGCCCTCTCAGGTGGGCATTTGTCCATTAATTTTTCTTTTCATGAACAGATATGAGAAAATGATTAAAAATCAGGCAAGGTTCGAGTTGGGTTTCAAGTTGAATACCATATCTTTACATAAGATCATACCCTGCTTGAATCTCATTCACCAGTTCTTTCTGGAGGGGGGAACCAGTCACTTGAATCCTTGTTTTTATTTTTTATTTTAAAAAATTGATACCTTATCACGGTATTCAAAAGTAGCAAGCTCAAGATTCTAAATTTTATCATTATTTTACTTATTACATTCAATTATATTCAATTGTCACTTTAAATTTTTTAATATTAAATCTCAATATAAAATGCTGAAACTCAGCATTTAATGCACAAGATTCAAGAATGATTATTGTAGTTGTACAAGTAGGAGTAGTGAAAATATATGTAGTAACAGTGGAGGCACTCAAAAAATAAAAACCAGATGAAACTCAAATGTACCACAAAATTTTTGGTTTTCTGAGTTTCGCTCCCTTAATGTTCAGTTGTGAAAATCACCTTTGAATATCAATGGGTTTTAAGTGTGTGAGACTCGGCATTTTGAAACCTGGTGAAATTTTTTTTCTTAAAATGCTGACACCCTGCTCAGGTCTCTTGTAAAATAATTAAAAAATAAATTAAAGAAGCAGGAGAGGTCTTATAAACTGTTCTAAAACCTGGACCTGACGGGTCTTTAAACAATCTGAGAACCACCCAACACTAGTGGATACATCACACTTGGTTCGCCTTGGCACTCTTGCACTTGTGAACTCCCATCATGCACTTAGATTCAACCTGCACATGGCCAAACCAGATACAGGTTAGTCTTCGCTTTTGAGTGATCTTGCACTGACTCAATACTCTAGGACTTATCCCAACTCTTAGACCATTGTGGACTTCCCATTTAGTCCAGGCCTTTTCTCGCTTGAGACCCCCAAATCTCATTTGGTAGCCCAATCACAAACATAAAATGTTCCAAACAAAACACTAATGCCTTAGCGCAATTTGCCCCTTAAAGGACTTATAGTGGATTCACCCTATGGTGAGGCCACTTCAAATCTCGACTCCACTTTAGGACTCACCCTATGGTGACCCCTTTTCAGAGTTAGACTCCAGTCTAGGACTCACGTTTGAGCCTCAAAAGGGAAAGACTTGCACTTATGTAAGTCCCCTTTCAACACTTAGTAGGCCTGGAATCATTTTGGTCCTTGCAAAGCACACTTCTTGTGTTTGGCTCAGCTTGCCAAGCCAGGAGTCAAACCCAACTCAACATTATGTTGCACCACCCATGTTGCTAAGGGGGCCATCCCTTAGTGGTCTTGTCATGGGCCTCAATTAGGCGAGCCCAAGTTGTGGCCTTACTTGAAAGGGCACGTCAGACATGCTATAGGTGCCATGGGAAAACAATTTAAAAACAATTTTTGTGTTGGTGCTTTACATCAGGAAATGCCTTCAGAGTAGGGCATTCTTGAAATGAGCACCCCTTGACTCACCCTTGGCAAGTGCTTATTTGGGGAATGCTTTGCTCCTCGAGTGTTACCCTACACTTTCATCCATTGGATCTGATTCCAAAAACGCAACTACAAGTCTACCTATTAAGCTGAATTGAGTACTCCCTCAAATCTATCTATGAAGGAAGGTAGTTGGTTTGTTTTGTTTCTCATGTTGAGATCTCCCAAATCATAGCCCTCCTTGCTCTACTCTTGTATTGCTGGAAAGCCCTTGATGAGTAGGGGGTGCATTGAGATGGTTTCATAATGTTTCAACATATGGTGAAATTATTGGATATTGAACTTTTTTTTCATTAAAAATTCATTTAAAATTTAAAATAGTTTTTTTCACAATAGAACTATCTCTTACAAAGCCCTCCCCCTCCCCTAACTTTTTCTCTGTCACAAGTCACAACTTCCCAAGGCTGGGCAGAACATTTGTATGTCAATAATAGTAAATGGTGGTTGCCTTGAAGATGTAGGAAACCTGACAAAAGTGGCTCGAAAACAATCCCCCAAGGTTAAATTAAGGTATAAGAGTGAAGGGATGTGAAACATTTTTCAGTGAGAAGTTTTGATTTCTTTGTCATTCACAACAAAACAACAGGTTTTCATATCCTTGTAAAAACACATGAATGTGTACCACCTATTATCCCAAGAAGCTTCAAATACAATGATTTTTGCATGAGGAACCCAAGGCAAAGTAAACCAAGTTAGATTTTAGGAGGTTCTAATCATCACAAAGATTTGAAAATTTCTTCCAACTTATAAAGCTCTGGCATAAATTTCATGTTGATGGTTCACTGTAATACATTATGAACTTACAAAAAGTCATGTTGTAATTATAGTAAATTTCAAAGTTCCAATGTGGAAGATGGTTTGAATGTATGGTCACTTTCAGAAGTATTTGAAGTCAATTATAAATATTTCTCAAACTTTGTATTCAATTTATTATAAATTCAATGGAAGGCTTAATGGTTTAGCAATGAGATTTGGAAAAAGTTTCCACCAATGTTGTCTAGTTATAACTTATGACATTTTAGACAACAAACAAATTCTAGACATGGATAACAACTATGGATATGCCGGTTCTCAAATCTTGGTTGCCTCATGATTGAGTGGATCAACACTTACACAAGAACAAAGGTAAAAACCAATGTTGGGTGGTTCTTATTTTGTGAATAACATTTGGTTCAGTTTTTAAAACTTAAATTATAATTATTTTGGTTCTTTTAAGGCAATAGTTTTAGGGTTTGAGTGGGAATAAAGGGTTTTGTGAGTTGGGATTTTCAAAATTGGGGTTTAGGGTTTTTAGTTTTAAACCAAATATGCTAGGTCGTGGATAGGCATGGCAAAGCATGTGGGTTTTTTATCTTCAAAGTGTTGCCAGCCATTCCAACCTTCCCAGCATGCACCGAATGGAAAGTGAGTAATCAACTTTACCCTTATGCCTAACTATGCTATAGTTTCCATCAACTTGCCTATCATTATTATCCTTCCTAATTTACTTCGGCCAATCCTTTCATCCTCTTTTGGTTTTTTAGCCTTTTGTTGCTTCACTTGTCACCCCCATTAGGAGCGTCACAATATCCATCATATGGCCCTTTTGTCCACAACCCCACATTCCTTATCCTTTTTGCGGTCATTTACTCAATGCAAAGGTGAATTTAACACAACACCAACTTTCATGCACCACTTATAGGCAGTCATTTGTTTTAGGGGTAGTGTTGCCCTTGACTTTACCATGTTGTCTTCCTTCATTAACATGGACATGGATTGCATCCATAGACATCATTGATGCTTTCCATTTGAATTTATTTTTTCTTTGTTCATACCATCATATTCCATATGTTCTTCGAGTTGATGTTTAACGGACTTTGCATATTCCTTTATTTTAATTAACATTTGATCTTGCAAATATTGTAGCTTGGCATGTTCTTTTGTTATTCCCTTTTTGATGTTTGTTCTTTCTTCCATGGGTGGCGAGAAAGGCCACCAAAAGACTCGCGTTTGTTTGCGTCAATACATGGGTGGCAACTAGGAGAGATTACAAAAAGAACACATGATCAAAACATTAATTTTAGTTTCTCATAAATGTTTGGAAGTGATTCTAGATCCTACCCCACTTCCATCAACATGTTTATGTCGTGCATAGGCCTTTGTTCATGTAAGGGAGTATGTTCAAACAGTACGTGCATTAGCTCCAAACACACATGTAGCCCCATTTGATAAAGCCATGAGAGTCCTTTGTTTTTTCCATCCACTTATTGAGGTTGATTTCCTTCCTTTCGTCAATGATTTCCATTTCAAAACATAGGTTACTTTAAATTGAAAGGCATTTATTTTTGCTTCAGTTTATTCACATCTTTTTTTAGTGGCCTTTCATATATGGTGTATAAGCTTTTATGAAACTATTTTATTTTAGATGATTTTATGAGTGGCTTCAACCTCTTTTTCAAGGTATGTGAGCACATTGTTCGAAATCATGTTCCACCTTCAGTATCACATTTGCTTTCTACATTTCAATTCTTAACCTTGGAAAAACAGTTTGAAAGCATACATCCCATCAAGATTGGTGAGGGGACCTATCACTTAGTTGTTCACACATTAGTTCTTTAGTTTAAGGGTACTTTCATGGAAAATTTTAATCTTCATTAGTTTGGTGTAGTGATTCATGGCGGGTGTGAACCAATGGTTCATGGCATTCAAACAATGTTAGATTTGCACCCAAATAGGGTGGTGTTATAGGTGGATGTCCATAACACCTTCAATTTGGTGTCATGGTTAGCCATTTTTTAAAAATTACAAATTTTTTTCAATTTTTTATATCAAAATTTCCCATTTATTCAATGAATCTATGCACGCCCGTACCCATTGTATTTTTCTCAAGCTTCCTAACATGGGAATTTCATAGTCATTTCATCAGAGTTAGGTACACAACATGGGGACCCATTGGGAGGAAGGTTGTTTACTTTAGTTCGCCTTTGTGTTTTTTGTTCTATAGCAACAACCCACCCTATTTATGTTTCCCTTGTTGGTGGATGAGACACATATAATAGGTCTTACATCAAATGTAATTTTTTATTTTTTAATGATTGCAATAGGAGTTTTCAGCATTAGGGATTTCAATGTAGTGAATGAAATGTGTAGCATGGTCTCCATAGGGGTTGGACCATTCTATATCACTTCTTCCTGGCTTTTTTTATTCCTGACGTGGGCTTTTGTATTTTGGGTGCATTGGTGGGATCTAGATCATTTGTTGAATCGTTTATGGTCACGGTTTTGCATGAAGACCTTATGATGATATTTAGTCCTCTATGTTTACATGTAGATCTTCAAACAACTTTTATGATGCTTTTGTTGTGCTATGCTTAGCACATTGGTTACTCGTTTTGTACAATGTTTTCATCTTTAAGTATTTTGTAGCATTACGTTAAGTTTGATATTCGTACCATAATTACGTTGGAGAAGTTATTTGATGCAACATCTTTTGGTAGTTCTATCGGTCATTTAGTTCGTTGTTAGGCCACTTTTCTTGCTTCTTCGAATAGGTTTAGCTTCTTTTTTATAATTTAGATTGCTCCCCCCACATTCCAAGGATGTTGGGTATTAATCGGTACTACACTTGGCATTCGTTTCCAACAAGATGATCATCATATTCTTTTGGATGCAATAACACATGTTGAGATTTACACTTCGTTGTTCCAAATGGCACTACAAGATATTCGAGCCCTATTACCCTAGGTTGTCACTTTCAAGTCCCACCTTTTGAGAGCCTAGTGGTTCTGTTTTACTTCTAGTTGAAGGCTTATTTGGCGGATCATGTACATGAGTCGCTTCACTTCTAGTACATGTTCCTTCAAATGCCATGCAAACATGTCTCTGCTCATGTGCAGGTTTAAGGGTATGTGCTTTGTCCTACCACATCTACATTTCGTTTATTGTCAATCCACTTTTTTTTAGCACTATGTACTCATCTTGGCTTGCCACATCCTAAAGTTACCAAAATTCCACAGTGATAGTGTGGTCATACCAACAATGATATAGGTACCCATTTACTTTGATGCCCATGTGAGAGTGAATGTACAATGGCTCACGATACACTTCGGGATGCGATCGCAACTCTTGTTTTAGAAAGTGAAGCACATGTTCAAAGGAAGGTCTCCCACCTTTCCCCTCGCCACACCCAATGACGAGTGGATATCCTTATCACTAGAGACAACTTTAGACCTTGATGGACATTGATGTGTCGGCAAAATAAAGTAGACAAAAAAAGTAGTCTGCCTGAAGTTTAATTAAAAAATGAAACAACTTTTGATATGGACATAAGAAAATAGATCCAAAATATTTTGAAATCAAAATGTAAAACCATAGGGCATTACATTTAGTTTATGGGAAGTTGGGTACAAAGTTTGAACAACTATGGTGTCATAAAAGTAGGTTGAAAATAGGTTTGAAACTAACTAGGTCAAAATGGTGTTCAAATCTACTTCATATTAAAAATTTGATATATTATGATTATAACATTCATAATTTGATAATACATAAGTATTTTTTAGGGTTTCACTAAGTTGAATTTTTTTAAAAATCAATATTTCATCTACATGTAACCCATTTTGTAAGATTAGACATTTTGTGCAAGTAGAAATATTTTAAAAAATTCTACTTAATTCTACTTTCAAGATTGATTTTTTAAACATTTAAAATATAAAATGAAAGATTATCATCATGTTAATTATTGTACATTTTTTTTTTTACTTTCAATATATTAAATTTTTTTCATGGTTAAATATAATTTTTTTTGACAAGGAGTAGTGAACCATTTACTTTACCTTACTTGCACCCATTGTCATTATTGACTCGACTCACATAGATATGGTACAGTGAGCATTGATGACAACAACACATTTAACAATGATGGCTATTTAGGAGAAAATATAATCATACATTAGGCGATGACTTCATTCCCCTTGCTATTGAGATGTATGGGTGTCTTCATTCTTGTTTTGATTCATTTTGTACTACTTGTGCACATACCACTATTGTGTGTCATCAATGGTTTTATTTAGTCCCTTTGATGGTTTTTTTTTACTATTGATAATGCATCTCCATAACCTTGCAACATGTGCAAGCCATAGTGATTCTTTAGCGAATTGTTGCATTTGGTGAAGGTTCCTCATCTCTTCCACACATCATAGTTAGTGCATTTCCGTTTCTAGTAGATTTGTGGCAAATGACAATTCTTTTGTCTTATGTCTTCTTTATTATTGTTGATTGTCATTTCGTAGCTATGAGTCCTCTTTGCATAATGTCTTGACTTGATTATTTTTTTTATTGTTTGCTTTTGGTTTTTCTTTGGGTTGTGTCTACTTGTGTTCTCATTTGCCTTGTACTTTTGATGGATGGGTTCCCATCTTTGAATTTTATTTTATCTTTGATTCCCATTCTTCCATTTTGGTTCTAGTTCCAATAACACATAAATAAAATCGAAACTTGTTTTTAGCCAATTATTCAAAACAAAGAAAATTGGTTCTAATCCAATTCTCAAAATCAAACCTGGTTCTTCTCCAATTCTTACTAAACCAATAATTGAATGTTAATTAACTTTCAATTGTGTTAAGGTTATTCTATATATCTCGGGTTAATGTTTTTTAAAATTAAAAATAAAGAGCAAAATTTATTTTTTACAACGTTGAAATGACAAATTTTACAGTAAGTTTATTTGTATTATCAATGACAATTTTTTTTTGCTTATTATAATACAAATAAACTATCAATTTTTCAAAATGACAAAGTTTTTAACAAACTTATAACAAATTACAGACTTTGAATGTTCAAACTTGTGAAAAAGTATTATATCAAAACCAAAAGCAAAACCTCTAAATGGAAAAGACAATTTCAAGAATACAAACAATTCAATTTTTTCATATCAAAGTACAATGTTCAAATTTGCCTCTTTCACACATTGAAAAGCTCCACATCTAAGCACCTTAAGACAACAATGGAAATCTAATCCTCGAAATGATGATTGCTCTAAAAATAGTTGATTTCCTAACTTTATTCCAAAACCAATTAAACCTAATTTGATCTATAGCTAGAAAATCCTAATTGATAATCATCAATTTATCACTAAAATTTTAATTTTAAAAATAAGATAAAATTTTAGATAATAGATTTTGAGTAGGTAAAATTTTTGTAATCACTTTCAATAGACTAATTTCACTAATTTTTTTTAGTAGACTAATTTTGATAGTTAAAATTGGTAATCTATTTTCAATAATCAAAATTGTTAGACTAACAATTCTTGTACCAAAAAATGTAACAAAATTTACACCTTTAATAGTTTCGACTCCTTTTCTTTTTTCAAAAACATATTTTTTCTAAAATTTTGATAACAGTTCCACATTTAAATAGACCTAGGAATTAGGTTTAGGGTCCAAATCTTCAAGATTCCAGTTGCAAAATCAGATCTGATTTCGGTTCAATTTTTATGAATTGGAATTGGCAATTCTTACCCACCAAAGCAAGTACCTGCCCAACATTGATTATTATTTTTATTAATGTCCTTTTTGATTGCAGACTACTTAGTGATATTAAATGCACTTCCAACACTAGAATGCAATGTTTATTTCAGAATCAAAGAATCTTAAGTTCTGGTTATTTCAAATACATCAAAGAATCAACAACTTTCATGAGAGAATCGATAAAATATTGATGAGCATAAAGACAGTTTTTGGAAATTAATTTGAGTTAATTGTAAACTTTTCAAACTTTTCCTTGTTTTGTTAGTTTCATATGCTTTGATATTCACAATTTTGTGCGAAAGGTAAAATTTTGTGAACTCATTGTGTGAAATGCATTTGTTAAAACTGCCAATTACATTGAAATGAAAAACGAAAATCAAATTGTCGGGAAAACAAAAAGGGTAAACCCATCAAAATGTACCACTGATTGAAATCCTGTTATGGATGGATAGATTGGATCACATTCATATAACTAAGGGTTCAAGTGCAGGTAACACGTTTAAAAAAGACTTAGGCTCTTAATGGTTAACCTTGTTCCAAAACAAAAGTGATTTTAAAGATAACACACTGGAAAGTCTACCCACAAAGACTATGTTATGTTAGTTTGTTTATATTGCTATTTGTTGGAGAATTTTCAAGTCCTCTCAGCCTCGCTTGGGGTGGAAGGTGGACCCTTATTATTATGGTATAGCCCATATGCAGATGAGGGCTCTACTCAGTGTAAAGATGACCTGTTCCGATTTTTCCCCCTGTGATATATTTGGGGAGTATGATGAGGAAAACCCCCAAAAAAGGGGTTTTGGGGTGCGCAGATGGGTGTATGAAAAAATGGATTGTAAAACATTGTTGGAACACCCCCAAATAGTGGGCAAGGGTGAAGCAGCACCCAATCCGGTACCTTCACCATTTTGAGTGAGACTTATAATGATCATATTAAGCCCAGGAAATGTTAGAGTTGGACGCTGATATCCTGATTTAGTCTAAGCATGGAATATTTATAATATTTAGAAGCAGATTTTTTCAATTTTGGTGATTTTACCATGGTATGAGTCAGGGGGCGCCAGTTCACCCAAGGTCCAAACAGCGGAGGAAAAACAAATACACTGGGTAATATGCCCTCCAATTACATTACAAAAATAGGAGCAGGTCTTTTTACTTTTGGAGAGAAGTTGCTGGGAAAAGAGGGTTATATATGCTACATATAGACATGTGGGCCCAGAAACAGGTAATTCTTTCGTGTTGTAGGGACATGGTTGTTTGTTGTGTTGCCTTTTTTGGGGTGCGGTTAAGACACCAAATTTCCCAGATCTACTTTGAAGACTGTATGAGAGGGAAGTTTAACGCGTACCCTTAGTAGCAAAAACCGCAAACCGCAGTTGAAAAAGTGATAGGAGAGGAGCTTAACGCTGAAGCGAGGAGCGTAAAATCTCATGAGCGTCAGTTAACTAAGTTAAATAAAATATGCAACGTGCAAAGCGAGCAGCAGCCATTGGGCAGAAAAGGTATGGCCGTGCCCAGCATATGCGATAGGGGGGGTGAGGCTAGAGATTTGTAGCTACTCCCGAAACAGCGGCTGACTGTGTGTTGTGCCGCATGAAACCCAAGGAAGTAGTAAAACAAAAAGAATGGACTTTGATGAAGTCCCCGGCCGCCTGCATCATACATATATTACCCAGTCGCCTGCATCAAAATACTCAGAGGTTTCTGTTGTACACCTGTAAGCCAGCTGCTAGCTGCATGAAGTGAGTCAAGATCAGCTATTGATCACTCCAGACAAAGCGGTTGTGTCTTTCATACATTCCTGGTGTGAGCAGGTGATCTCATCTTGCTGCACTCTGTTTTAATCATTTGCTACTAGCTGATCTAGTTCAAGGTCTCTTGATTTGGAACAATCGTATAAGGTTTAAGCAGTCTCACCGGCCGTCACATGAGTACTATTAATTAGGAGTGGACTTACTAGGTTCATGATCGACTTTGGAGAGTTTTTGGTGGACTGGGATTGTCTGTATACTAAGGACTGATGCTTTGCAGATGTGCTCTTGTGACCTGCCATATCTCATGAATTTGCAAAAGTTTACATCATATGCGGAGAAGCTGGTTTTCGCATGGGGTTCTTATAGAGCACAATTAACTGATCAGTTGAAGCTTCGCTTATACTGCATGTTGATCAATTGTTTGTAGCCCGTTTTTTGTGCTGTATAAGGAGTTGCTGAGTTAGGTACTGTATCATCGCACTGAATTAGGAGGTCGCGTTTGTACAAGCGTAGCTCAATAACTCGACTGGAAGAGTTGAATCGCAATCTCACTTAAGCGTAATTTGGCGAGCTCCGAAGATCTGAATCGAACTTCAACATATTGCCTCAGCACATGTATCATATTAAACGTGAAACTCACATACAGAAACGCGTATTCTCTTGCAGGTAGCTAGAGGTCGTCACCAGCCGGTAATTCATCTCAGCTCCGAGATTCGGATTCGATCTGCTACAACATTCGACATCATGTCCGGCAGGAACCAGAGAGGCGGGAGCTCACAACGCCAGTACCGAGGGATACGTATGCGGCGATGGGGGAAATGGGTCTCGGAGATCAGAGAGCCCTCGACGCGAACTCGGATTTGGCTCGGCTCATTCCGGACTGCTGAAGAAGCTGCGCACGCTTATGACGCAGCTCTGGTGTGCATAAGAGGCCCAAACGCACAGCTCAATTTCCCTAACGACCCCCCCACCATTCCGAGGGGAACCCCAGGACGCTACACGACCCGCGAGATCCAGGCGGCCGCAGCAGCGTCGGCTGCTGCGTCAGTGGGGCGTCCCTTCAGCTACAGCGATTTCATGTCCCCGGAGGCATCGGACAGTGACGACGGCCAAGACCTGGAAGACATTACATACACGGAACCGGCGCAAGCCGCCCAGCCGGCCCCTTCGAACAGTACCCAATCCTACAACAGCTGGAGCAATGCAAGCCAATTTGACGACCCTTACGAGCGCGAATGGGTGAACAACATGATTTATCCACCGCGTCCAAAAGACGACTCTGATGATGACAATGACTCCTTCGTTGAGCCTTCCTTGTGGAGCTACAGACGATGAGTCGTGATCACCGGAACTTAATTCGAGCTGAAGTCTTTCGGCCACCAGATTTTGGCTGCTGTTTCCACTGCATGCAGTCTTAGTACCTGTCCCTCATGAGAATTCCTCCTCTCTGATCATATTGATATCAGCAATAACCATACATGATATTGCGAATGCAGAGTTGCAGTTCGACTTATCACTTTAGTGCTGCTACTCTATAAATTAAACTACTAAAATTTTAAGGTCCCATATGAGCCGATCATCAGGCCTATTTGTTACCGAGACAGTAAGCAACTAATCCGGCCGAGCTGTATATGCGATCTGCAGTCCGGTTGTATCACAATTCTGAGTAGAATTACATGAGGACAATTAATCATGCTCCTGGACTCCTGTACTATGTTAAATGTGCAGCCAGGCTTAAATGTTATGTAGCACACACACCTAATACAAATTATTTGGTTCTGATATGTAGTACAATCATCCATTACCGTTGCCGGGCCACTTGCTAGGGATTTACGTCTCGCGGAGCGTCTCCAGCTAACGATGCTCAGTACGTGACCCTGCAAAAAGTATTTCTCACATCCGAGTTTAGCTATTTACTTTTTTCCAACCTCACCCATAAAACTAAAACTGGGACTGCAAATTGGTTGGAGATTACTAATACTAACCCACCTGGACCGATCAAACTATCTAACTGCTCAGCATCAGGTGTTAGCTTTGCTGTGCATTTTACCAGTCTCAGCAAACTGTGCGAAACTGCTCAGCATTGAACCGTTTTGCGGCGCCAAACTGGCATCTTTTGACTTTTCTCTATCCAATTTTAATTTGCAAGGTCACACACTGAGCACCGGTGGAGTTGTCCTTAGTTGATTTCCATCCAGTGAACATGATCAGACTCACTAATTTCTGTGAAGAAATGCAACTCAGTGTAATAAGTCTCTCACTCTTCCACTAGAGAACTCAATGAGTTGAGCAAAGCAAAACTGCAGACATCAAGCTCCATGAGACACTAGTTAGTTGCAATGGGTCCTCATCCAGTCTAAATCCACCCTTGAAGTGAATAAATTGGAGTCTAAATGTTGGCTCAGTTCATGGGATAAAAAACGACTAATATATATATTACTAAAACTTTGATGACAAAAAACACCTTTGGGTATCTAGAATGCACCATGAATTTTTTTATTATATATAGATATTGCAACTGAAAAAGAATTCCAAAGTACAAATACAAACTTCAAGGTTCCAGATGACACACACATGGGACAAAATGGACAATTCCCATGTTGGAAGCTTCTACTTACTTCTAAACCCTAACATGGCTAATCTACCATTTTGTGGTTCATCCCACACAAAAGGCATGTGTACAGCTAGAGATTGAACAGTTGTATGCAAAGCAGACCTCAGAAGAAAAAAGCTGGTCTCCTTTGTGTTGAATGTCTTGCACATATAGCTATATTAGAATCTAATAGTCCACATCCTTCCATCTGTAGGTTTGTGGAAAGGGTTAATTTGGTTTGAAATTCGTTTCATTGTCAAATTTCACCCTGCCTAACTTTCAAGAAGAGAAGGGCATGTCAAACCAGGCAAGAACAGTGTCAAATTGCAAACAGTTACATGGAGATGTATCACCATTCAAAAATGATGATAACCATAGCAATTTGTGCTAGATGACTAATATGATTGTTAGGAAATTTAAGTTCAAAATTCATTTATCTCGATTTTAATTTTTGGTTTAGTTTAGGACTTTTGAAATTGACCAATTAATATTCTATCATGTGTAATATTCCATTTTGTTAAAATCCCTTTTATTTCCTTAATATAAACTTGTTGATGGTAAGAAAAAATCAAGGTGGATAGGAAATTATGTGTCATATTCAAAAAAATTCCTTAATTTTAAATGTATAATTTCAAAATTTCAAAAGTCACTTTGAATTTTCAATACTTATGAATTTAAAAAATATGTGCTGCAATGTAAATGATGTACAAAGCAAAGTCATGACTTAGTGCAATCTATCTATCAAGGAAGGTAATTTGTTTTGTTTTGTAGTTATGAGATCCTCTGAATCAGGATGCTTCAGATCATGTCTTTGGAAAGGTCTTGATGAGGAGGCGTGCATGGGCTTAGTTCCATTACATTTGGACTTGCAGTGCAAAAGCATTTTGACTTGCAGTGCAAAAGTTCTTGAATATTGAACGTTTTTTTCACTAAAAATTAAATTAAATCGTAGCTGAGAATTTTGGAGGAATTGGAATGTGTCGTTGGTGTTGTTGGAAAGATCATAATGAGCAGGATTTAATGGAATTTATTTGGTAAGATTTGGATTCAGATTGTGGGAGATATGGATTTTGAAGTGATTTCTGCTGCTGAAAATTCAAATAAATTCCCAAAAACAAGGTTTTGGAAGGAAAAGTCAGTTGAGAACGTGGTAACACTTGAAGGCTTATCATTCAATTCAAGCATGATTTCCTTTCATATTTGACTGTTCAAATATTGATACATACATTGCAAAACAATGTTCACATGTTGAGTTTCCCTATTTTGTAATGTTTTCACTTGAGCCAACAGCACATGCCACACTACCAGTATAGTTGAAACAATAAACCATGAAGTAGTGAACATGTTTTGCCATGATTTGACATTTTAAAGCAACACAATAGTCCATTTAGAACCAAGTTGGTCAAGCCTCCTATTTTCAAACTTGCTGGATTCGATTTCATCCATATTTGGATGTCCTCTTTTTTATTCCTAATCTTGCCCCCCTCCACTAAATGTCCTGATTTCTTTCCCTTATTGAAGGAAGGTCATTTGAGAATATGTCGCATATCGAAAGATCTTCAGGAACAATTTCCAAACAACATGATAGCTTTTTTGTGAACCTAAGTGGGTATTTAGGAACAATAGTGGGAACATAAACTTTGGATTTTTTTGGGGGTCATAATGTGAATTCAGGAACAACAATAGTGAAACTCAAAAATATAGAAGATTCTAAATCATCGATGAATCTTATACTTTTCTCTTGATGATGAGAACTAGTCATTATCACACATCCAACTTTTTCTGGGAACCTTAGTGAGAAATTTGAGCCAACTTTTGGTGAAACTTGCAAACAACATAAACAAGGCCACAGTCAACCAGCCCTCACCAGTGCACCATCCACTGGATGCCTGTTATGACTCAGTTGTGGATGATCCTCAACTGAGTTACTACCCGATTTTGTCTTGGTAACCCATTCTATAAGAAGTAACTCTAACATATAGACAGGTAAGTAACAAAATAGGGGACTACTAGGTAAGTAGATAGTTTATACATAGTCGGTAGGCGCTGTTTTAACTACCTACCTAGTTGGTAGGTAGAAAATAAAGTAACTGAGCTAACCACCATGGTTAGCTAGGGAACTGGAACTCAACAGAAAACTGTTTCCTGATCACATATCATCCATCCTTGATGGTGCACTGGTGGATGCTGGTTCACTGTGGCGCAGAAACAGCAGTATCAGATGAGATGAAGACTTTCGGTAAACCATTTTGTGAGCACGCTTGTGCAACTCCTTTGGCCATTAGATAAGAGTAGCATTTGAATTTTCCACCATTACTACAAATATGGTTGGTTTGCAGTTCTGACAACCTTGAAAGTCGTGAAGCACCAGCAAACAGATTCCGTTGGTGGGCTGACCACTTGACAGCACTTAAATAAAACGCGAGACGCTAAATACACCCACACGTCGAGCTCTGTCCGAAGCCTGACAGTGCAGGAGTGCTGAGAATTGCGCTGTTCTGCTGCAAGGCTTTCATTTTTTGTCTTTTGCTGTTATACAAGTGTAATAAAGAAGGCCAGACTGAACCAGCACCTACCGATGCACCATGAAGGATAATGGTAAATGATAAAGATTACACTTTCTGTTGGGTTCTAGTTCCCTTGCTAACCATGGTGGTTGGCTTAGTTGCTATTTTTACTACCTATCAACTAGTTAGGTATTAATAACAGCCCTTTGCCTATTATGTATAAACTATCTTCTTACACATTAGTGACCTATTTTCTTACCTATCAACCTATATATTGAACCTACTTCTTACAAAATGAGTTACCAAGGTGAAACCTACTATTGCTCAGTTTATGTTCATCCACAATTGAGTCGTAACAGACATCCAGTGGATGGTGCACTGGAGGGTGCTGGTTCACTCTTGCCCAAAAAAATGTGGTTTTTGCTCATTGCGGAAAGGTATGCCAGTGGTTGGTCCTGATTGCCCTGCCTCAGAACATCTGAGATAGCTGAAGAACACATGAAGCTTCATGTTCTTTTTGCAGAACATTGAAAACCCTGTTGCATGGTTTCATGTTAAACCATGCAAGGCAAAAACCATGTGCAAGAAGACAAGCCAAATATGTCCGGGACAGAGCTCTTTAGGGGGTGTTTAGCACTTCTGAGGGGAGAGGGGGTATTAAGCATCTCACAAATAAAATGAAATGTGTCAAAATGTAAAGATCCAGAATGTTGAGATGCATAGTGAATACAATGTTTTTTTTTTTTCAATTTTGTGAGGTTGCTCAAGCAGGGATCATCCCTAGGTATATTTAGCAAAATTTGGAGACATTCAAAATGTGAAAGTAGAAAATCTTAAGCAACCTTTCATATTGTAGGCAATTGTTGCAATTTTTGGCTTTTCAATAAAAA